>Ga0123342_1003599_pt1 | contig 24715 bp, 18 predicted proteins | sample Turbeawhitnodule_FD_89960 | JGI IMG/M metagenome (GOLD analysis project Ga0123342, IMG submission 89960) | Root nodule microbial communities of legume samples collected from Mexico - Turtle bean Mexico white nodule | ecosystem: Host-associated > Plants > Roots > Nodule | place: Mexico: Nepantla... | reverse complement strand
CATCAAAATCACACAACAACAATGTTTCACTTCATAATCCATTGAATCAAAAATATATTACCTTTATCACCTAACCACCGTGAAAAGAGATGGAGGGCGTCCACCGAGCAAACACCGGCCGACAACGATGAAGAACAAGACCACGGAACCACGACACAGGAAACTGCAAGAGAAAACGGTGCACTGAAGAACCACGAGACCTTTACGAAGAAGAAATTCAAAAAGGAAACGGTGCACTGGTGAACCACAGGACCAAAAGAAGAAGAAATTGAAAGAGGAAGAGTTTCGTAACCCTAATGAAAATTTGAACCAAAGATTAAACCTTTTCAAAAACAATTTCCAAAAATTAAATCCCACAACAATAATTTAATATTTGTTTTTTTGTCACCAGGACAATTGTACACTGGAGCAAACTGAGATAAGCGGCGGCTGTTGAACCAACATTTTCCTTTCAAAATGAATCTGCAAATAGTTCCAAACCAAAAGAAGACGATGAATCCTTATTACGACGTAGAGAGGCTAAGAGACGAAGTGATCTACCTCCACTCTCTCTGGCACCAAGGTCCTCCGCAAACCTCCATCATCGCCACCACCACCGCCACCACCACCGCCATTCACCTTCCCCAACCCCAACACACGTGCCACGTTCTCCGTCGTCACTACCTTGCACCTGCCCGCACCATATCATCCCTCCGGGTCCCATCCACCTCCTTCAAGAAGAAGAAGAAGAAGAAGCAAAAGCGTCGTGATAGGGAGAACTCCGCACGACCCGACCCAGAATGGCCGTGTCCTGTTCAACACGACCCGGTTCCATCCGTCGGTTGGGCCAAGCAAAAGATCGATCCTGCCCCTCCCTCTGCCGTGTCTCGGCAAGAAAAGGAGAGGCTTGCGGCAGTGCAAATGCAGAAGAAAGCGTGCAAAGCTCTGAAGGAGTTTCTTAACCGTGGTGATGATGATGGTGACGGTGATGGTGATGATGATGGTGATGACGATGACGATGGGGAATGGGAAGAGATTCAGGAGTTCTTTGTGGGATTGTTCTTGGAGGACGATGAACTCAGAGGGTACTACCAGAGGTGTTTCGAAAGTGGAGAGTTTTGCTGCTTGGTGTGTGGGGCAATTGGGAAGAAGAATCAAGGGAAGAGGTTTAAGGAATGTCTTGCGCTTCTTCAGCATTCCATGTCGATTTTGAGGACGTTGAAGAGAAGGGTGCACAGGGGCTTTGGTATGGCCCTGTGTAAGGTTTTGGGTTGGGATGCTGATCGGCTTCCTACCATTGTGATGAAAGGGAAGCCTCTTGGGCTGGAGATGATGACGCCTGCTGAGGCAGAGGTAATAGTTTGGTCAAGATTTTGTTTAGGGCAAAACATAGAAGCAGTTTTGAAGGTGTTTTCTTCATTGATGCTGTGTTCTCCCAAGTCCTATCAGTGTTTTAGTCAAGATTTTGTAGTGAATTTGGGGTGTTTTATTTAGGACTAAACGTATAGAGTTTTAATCAAGATTTGAGATGAATTTGGGGTGTTTTTGATGATGTTCTATGAATAGAGTTTTTGTGAAGTTTGAGGTGAATTTGGAGTGTTTTTTTTGACAAAGCTTAGATGTACTTATTAAGGTGTTTTACTGTTGATTTGATAACTTATGTTGAGATTTAATGCAGAACTTTGTTATAAGGATAACTAAAGTGAAACAATTACATGATTTTGTTGAATTAGGATCCCTTGTTGTTTGTTCTCTCCTAATGAGAGAGAGCAACAAAACAATTATATCATGACCTGGTATTATTTGTGGGTTTAATTAATTTTCCTTTTTGTATCTTCTCTGTTAACTTCACACTGTCATGTTATTTACCAACATGAGAGAATTCTCAAATTCATGACTTTTTAATTGGTTTGTTGTGGAGTTGCAACATTGCAGGGTGAGCCTAATTTGAATAATGCTGTTAATGATGGTGATGGAAAAGATGGTTCACAGTGCTACGAATCAGATGATAAAGCTGTGGATTTGGAGCATGGTGAAGTGCGAGTTGAGGAGCCAACACAAGGGGTTGATCAGAGTACTGATAATATTAGTTAATTTTAAGTATGAGCTTTTGCCTTTTCAAGGGAAAAAAAGAAAAGGGATCAACACATTGTTTGTAAACTCTCTTTTGACTGTTCTGTTTTATGTGCAATGTTCTTCCAAGGAAAAGGGATCAGGATGAACATAAATTGGAAAGTGGAGTGCATGCTGTCATTTGATTATGCATGTTAAGAATTTAAATCTGCATCATATGAGAGTTCATGAAAAAACTATTGTCTACCATCAAGTCTACAAATTGTCAATAAACTAGTGAATAGAAATGGTTGAAGCTCCAAAGTGTTACATGATGCAGGTGGAACCTAAGGATAAAGTTGAAGATAATGGAAATGATGGTGTCTGTAAATCAAGTGATAAAGCTGTATCCTAGAGGCTCTGTGATGTGATGAACAAGTTGAGGCTCATGTGCAAGGAGTTTGATCAGACTGTTTGTGAATAGTGAGGTTAAGGGTGTATAATCGGTTTTTACCTTTTGAGGAAACAAAAATGACAATTGAAAAGGTATATCTAGGAAAGAAGACCAAATCAATTGTAATATAGTTGATAAAAGGTTTGACGTATCTATATGGACTAGAGATAATCAAGGTAGAAATATCGTTTAAAGTGAAGTAAGAATATGATGATTTTTTTGGTGCACGTAAGATATTTAATAGATATAAGAAATATAAATCTCTTTTGGTGTTGTTAGTTAAAGATGGTTTGTTCTTTTAAGTTTATTGTTTTTTTTATGGCAAAACCAAGTTAATCCCTTATGGTTCTCTAGAACAACAAACTATCATAATCAATTTCTTGACTTACAATTTGTTCATTTTTACATTAAGATAGAACAATTCAAGTCAAATACTCAATTCCGTTCTAGACATTGACATACATTGTTGATTTGAAAGAGTTTTGAAAAGGAATGTGTTTCCCAACATCATTCGAATTCTAAATGCATGAATGGTGATTTCTCACATATCAAGTATTAAACATTCAATCAAATCATATGAATTGAATTCAAACAAGCGTTAATAAATAAGAACTTAAGAAATATTACATCTTTCTCAAATCTCAACAAGATAAATTTAGCTACTCATGATAAAACTTACACAAAAACGCATGTATGAGCAACTTGCAACAAAGTACATGGAGTCTTGAGTGTTGCTTGCCAACTCAAGTTATTCTCTTTTGCCTTGAATACACTTACATTTTAACATGTTAATTATGAACTGGGACTTCTCTCTTTATATATTTTAGTAAGGAATTCCTTCATATTTTTCACTCGTTCAAAGTCAATCTGCTCAGCACCTAGCCAATCCATTTAGCAGATTGGTTTTCTTCACCTTGAAGAAACCTATTTGGCTTAAAGACCATGCTAGGCTTAGTGAAATCTTAGGTTTCTTAACCTTGAAGTATTCTTCTTGGCTTTCCTTTAAGCCTAACTCAAACGAAATCATCTTTCTTAAGCATTAATAATTTTTTTGGCTTTGAATCCATTCCAAGTCAAACTCAAGCGATTTGAACTTTTTCTACTTTTGAAGAAACCTTTTTCGCTTTAGATTAGATCCAAGTCATGACTAAGAAAGTTTAGACTTTCTTGTACTTGAATGACCCTCGCTTGGACTGTCTAATAGAAAATTTAAAAGATTCTCTAGCAAGCATACAAAATAGATTTATACTGGTTCACTCCAAACACAAGACTATGTCCAGATGTCCCTTAAGCAACTGCATAAGAGGTTTTACTAATCAAATCACTTCACTAGAACAAGTTAACAAACATTTATAGGTTACACGTTCTTAATCACCCCTAAGATTAAGAACTCTCAAAAAATAAAAAACACTCCCTAAGAGAACACATACAAAGCTCACAAGAATATAACTTCATAAAGTGAAGAATTACAATGTTTAACACTCGACCCAAAAGACACGAGATGCTCAAAAGCTTGATAAGATTGTAGCACTTGTATTTGCAACAAGCTTTCTTGTGTTGCTTGTATTACTTGTCTTTCCTTGTATTTTTTATCTTCAACTTCAGTCTTTCATATAGCTTCTTGAATATGATCTTTAAGGATAGAAAAAGGTAAGGTTGGATTTTTCAATATTTCTAATAACATATCTTCATCTTTTTATGATATATATTTATAATGAAGACTTTGAATTTCAATCTTTCAAAGCATTCTTGTTTGAATCTATTTAAGAAAACAATTAAATTTTTTTTCATAACATATAACTATTGAAACAATTATAACATAGTCAATAAAATTATTTTGTTTCCAAATGGAGCAATTATAATAAAATCAATAAATATTTTGTTTCCACAACTTAAATAATTATAATCGAATAATATAAAATTCTTTTGTTTTCATATAATGATATGTAAAACAATTATAAATATAATGATTATAAGAGAATCAAATAAAATTATTTTATTTCCATGTAATGATAACAAAATTACAAAATTACACATAGACAAACACCTTTATTGTCTTGTGATTTAGCAATGAATTTTGAGGTTTTGTTTTAATATAGTTTTGTTCTTAAATTCTCTATAAGAGTTTGTTTTAGAAGGTCTAATATATTTAAGTTTTGGTTTTTGTTGAGGAATTGATTTTGAACACTTATTGAGAATTCAGTTCTTTTCTTTAATTGAAGTTCTTGGTTAGTTCACTTAGTTCTAATCAATCTCTTATTCATTTAGTTCAAGAGTTAAAAGATTAACATTTCACGAGTAAATGCTGGGAGACGAGTGAGATACTGAATTTGAAAGCAAAGACAATGATTTGAACTAGGAGAGAAAACTTAAACCTTGAACCCGTCGAAAGACACAATCTTCCTTAGTAGTCAGACCTAATGTTGTGTTTATCATTAAAAGCCTCAACTTTCCTACCTTAGCCAGGAGTAGCTATTTGGAAAACAATATCCATTAAGGCATGATTGACTTGGTAAAGAATACTTAAGAGAGTAGCCAAGAGTGGCTAGGTGCCTAAAGAATAATTGGTTAAGCTAGAAGTGACTTTGTAAAGAATACTCGTTGAACGAGGAGTGACTTGGGAAGGAATACATCTTGATGGGGTCATCAGGAGTGGTTGCAATCCAAAAGAATACTTGTTGAGTCAAGAGTGGCTTGGAAAAGAATACTCGATATAAATTATTGTGTGCATTTCTTTCTTTCTTATTCTCTTTAAATTATATGTTATTATCGTTCACACTTACAAAGAAATGATAATTTATTGTGAATACACTTATTTTAAAATTACCTTTATTTGAGTGTTTTTTTACTAAGGTTTTATACTTCATCTTTTTATAATTCATTAAACGTAAGAAATGTTGTTAAATGATTTGATAAAATAAACTTTAAAATTATTTAAGTAAAGTGATTTAGTTAAGTTGTTGAGTTTTGTTTGATAAGATCTATCATACAAAAGAGTAGCAATCTAATTACTTGATGAACTAAACCATTATTTGAGTATTTTCAATAATACAATATTTGCAAAAAATTTTTTGATTAAAAACACAATTCAACCATCTCTTTTTTTGTTTTTTTTTCTATTTTCACAATAGCATACCAATTTCTAATTAGGTCTTTAAAACAAATTTGGATCCTCTAGAGTTAGTGTCAAACCTTCTACCTTTGGGAATTTATGTATATTTTCCCTTAGGTACTTCAACTTTTATGAAATGACATTTTTGTCCCGTATGACGACTTTTCATACAATAGAAACAATATACTTAAGATGTGTTTGATGATTTTCTAAGTTTTTTGAAATCTTTGTTTTCTCTAGTTGGAAATAAAGCCATGACCAAATTCTTGCAAGATTCACACTCAGAAAATTTCCCTTTCAAACACGTTTCACAATCAAGGCAGGATTTACAAATCATTTCTAAACATTCTAAATTAGTTTTAAAACATGTATTCTCCTTTTCTAATTGTTTGACTCTATTTTACATCCATCTATTCTCTCCATTAATTTTATTGTTTGAAACAAACAGTCTCTTGGCTTCTCATGCATTTCATTGAAAGCATCAAGAAGTTGATCTCTACTTATATTTTCATAAGGTTAGAACCACTTACACTATTTGTCTTAGAAATTTGACCAGACGACAAACATAAGTTTGCTTCTTCAATTCTTTTCCATTACTATTAGATTCACTTGAAGAAGACGCATTATCTTCAAATGCAATTTATGCCTTTTTCTTAAAATCCTTTTATACTTCTTTCTTCTTCTTTCTTTTTTCCAAATGCCTATCTCAACTGATTTAAAGAATATTTGCATTTTTATCTTCCAAAAGGGATAGTTTTCACCACACAAAACAGTTAAGGTTTGCTGGTAGCAACACCTTATGTAAATGTTTGATTTTGCAAGAGGGGTAGCTTTCACAAAACAATAAAAGAAGATAAGAAAAGAAAGATTGCACAAGATAGTTTATACTTGTAAAAATAAACAAAATCCTACATTTAGTCTCAAATATTAAACCTTAGAATAGTTGGTTCCACTATCTTCAAAGAGTTTGTACAAAACTCTCACAAGTTATTACAAACCTTAAGATAACTAGCAAACAAACTAATCAACTTTTGAACACACTCAAAAAGGATATAATCCTAATTGACTCTTGACAATCAAGAGGATGTACACTAGTACACACAAAAAAACACAAAAATAATTTATTAACTTGTAATAGTAGAAGCAATCAACAAGGCTTAAATCTCAACATAAGACAATCTTGTATTTGAAATCTTGTATAGTTGAGAGAATGGAAATTACTTAGAAAATATTGATTTAAATTTCTCTTGATTGCAGTCGTAATTGATTGAAAATATTAAGTCATAAGCTTTATTTATAGAATTCAAAAAATGTTGATTTAAAATTGATACTGACACATTTAATCGATTATTTAAGGTGTTAATCGATTATTCTTAGTTACATTTTAAAAAATAGTTACAACGCTTTTTGTTTTAGTGGATTATGGAATGTGTTAATCGATTATTTCCTCTTTGAAATAAATGCAGAAAAGATACTTAATCGATTATGAAATATGTTAATGAATTAAAATCTTGAGACTTGGTTTTCGAACTCTCTAGTTTAATCAATTAAAAAAAAGATATTTTATTATTCTATTATGAACCTCGTTAAGAACAATTTAATCAATTATTCAAAAATTTAATTGATTAACATGGTCATAAAACCTTTTAAAACAATTTTTCACTTTTGAAAACTTAGTTTTTTTTAACTCAATTTAATATGGTTGTGTGTTGACTATAACCTTGTGAATATATTGTGTGAAATACTCAATAACATATAATGAAAGCTAAAATTTTCTAAACATCTTTAAAATCTTCATCTTCAATCATCATCATCATCAAAATACCTTTACTTGAGGTTTAGTGTACTCTTCAAGTCCAACATATTGGTCTCTAAATTTGTCATAAATTTTTCATTTGGTAATGTTCACTAATTGGATAATCAACCTTGCTTTGTGTGTTCATATTTTCTTGATTAGTCTTGTTTAATGAAGTATAATTAATTGATGCATGAGGTTTTGATATAATGGCATTCATTAATCTTTGGCTTTAGAGTCATATGTTTGTTAAGTCTGCTTACATATAATTTTTGGTATTACTTGATTTAGTTTTAATTCATTTTCTTCTTGGAATTACTCTTGATTGAATTAATCATTGGACTCCAAACATAGGGATTAAGTGCTCAAACTTTTTTAGATCAACTCTTGATATTGTGTTTAAGTTTTCGATCACAAAGGCATATCAAAATTGAAACAAATTTCTTTAGGATGAAACTAAAAAATAATGTTCGATGATGTATGAACTAAAAAGAGATAAGAATTCATGCATCCTTGCTTATACATAATTTTTATTGATTTGATAATTGGTTTGACAATTAATTTTAGCACGGGGGTTGTCTTTATCTTAAGTGATTTTGATGAGAATTTTTACCATTTCTTAGTTGAGTAATCTTCTTAATTTTTTGGTACTTTTCCTTTTGTTTGACTTCTTAGTGTTTGTCTTATATTTTGTTACTCTTCTGCTATAACTATTCTTATTTTACCATTCTTAGTTTGTCCTTCTTAAGTTCTCTTACTTTTTTTCTTGAAGTTGTCACAATATTCCTAGACGTGCATTTAGGTAAACATTTCGTCTTTCACTTGAATTGATTACTCAGATTACTGATTCTTTGACATGTTGAACTAGCTTTAAAAAATTGAATGATCCCTAAAAATTTTAATCACTTTGGCTAAGAGGATTTATGAGAGATAGTAATTAGTTTGTTTCTATAAGCCAAGACCATTTGTTTTTTATTTTGTAATTTTCTACTAACCTTTCTCTTATAAAGTGTTTGTGTTGTGCTAACATCTTGTGTAAGAACATGTTTAGCCAAGATAATTCTCCTCTTATTTATTCTAGGCAAGATAAACTGTATGCGAAGGTGAAAGAACTCTTCAAACAACTAAACCTAACACAAATCACCTTACACAAATATGAAGGGAAACAACATAAAAGAAGAACTCCTTTTAAAGATAGTGACGAATCTTATTAAATGCATAAACCAATGAGAGGAGGGCATGACTTGTATTAAGAGACAAACTCTAAAAGTCATGTAATTCCCAAAGTTTTTAGAAGAGTGATCTTGGACTATATTTTGAGTGGGAACCAAAGTAGAGCAAATTTTGAATGCATATATTTTAAGAGCATTACTAAAGTTAAACTCATTACTCTTGAATTTGAAAATTATGCTTTGGTGTGGTGGAATAAAATAAAAAGGAAAAAGTGCTTAATGGCATAAGGCTAGTCATTACTACATGTCACGAACTTCAAATGTGTATAGAGATAGATTTGTGTCTTCTTTTTATAGAAAAAAAAATTGTACTTAAATCTTCAAAGACTTGTCAAAGGGAAAATGAGCGTAGAGAACTATTTGGAAACCACCAAGATCAAGGTAGAAATAGTAGAGAGCATGGAGGCCACCATGGCTAGATTCATAAAAGGTTTCCATGGAAAAATTTAAGATGTAGAGCTACAAGACTACTACTCCTTGAAACAATTGGTGTATGAAACTACCAAAGTAGAAAGAAAAATTAAAAGAAGGAAAAATACGAGAAGCTTCTTTCAAGGTAATTCAACTTTTATAAGCTTTTGGATATGGAGATATTGCCACTCATTTTGTTAATATCAATGAACAAAGTGGTGTATGAAACCACCTGAGTAGGAAGACAAATTAAAAGAAGAAGAAATACGAGAAGGTTCTCCCAAGGTAACTCAATATCTATAACCTCTTGGATATGGAGATATTATTAGTCATTTTGTTAATATCAATGATCAAATGACAAATATTTTTATTTAATTATTATAAAGTCTTATAAAAATTATATTTATAACAAGCTTGATAGATATTATTTATATGTGAGAGGAATATTAAATGTATTTTCAACATATGAGCCTACTTACATCTCTACGTAATATATTATACAATCTATATATATAACATGTTTCTTACAAGTGCTCAAACACACCAGGATTCATCTATATGAATATCCATCTTATACTGCTACACAAATTACTATTGATTATTCTTCAATTGAATCTATCTTTTTTATTTGACAAAATCATTGGACTTATCAAGCTAGAGTTGTCTTGGTTGTCTTGGTTGCAACTATTTTACTTACTGCCTTAGAAATATGGTATACTCATAATTTGGTGTGTTTTGAGAAAACTTGAAAAATCTTATTATAGAATTAAAAATATCGTTTATACTTGTGTTAATATAATTGGTAACCGTTTTCAATTAGGAAATTTAGCATTATCAAAGCTTTTTCAATTGATTGTCATCCAAAGAAGGCAAATATCATAGCACAAGTTATTTGGGAAACTCTTGAGTGTGGATAGGATGAAATGTCATAAAGATGGAACAACAATGAATGATGATTCCTTGAGAGCACCTTTTGGCGAATTTTTGTGTGATTATAAAGTTTTTATGATAGGTTGTTTCTCTATTTCTCTTGGTAGATATACAACTTTTGAAGTTGAGTTTTGTTATTTGAATGCTATTGAAATGGCTAATTGAAAAAAGTGGTTAAATTTGTCGATCGAGAGACTTAAGTAGATGGTTGAATTGTATGACTTTCTTAAAACAAATGAGGTTTCTTAAAAGATGGTGATCTATCTACCGACTTGCTTGCAACAGATGGTTTTAGACATCAGTTTGATGATCGTAGGATGTTATGTCATCCTTTCTTAGTATTGATTTCCTTATAGACAAATATCATTTACTTTTTTTTAGTTTGTTTTGTTGATGGGTTTTGTTTGATTCCATAATGTCTAAAAATGTTACATATGATTGCAGGTAGCATAGTGATATTGGTACGTAGTTGTCTTATAAATGTTCTAACCTCAATTCTAAGGTGTCTCTATCACATATATGGAAAATATTTCACGCTTCTTGATCATTCAAGCTTCTCTGGAATGGTTGTGATATTGCTGTAAAACCTCTCTTATAGTCTTGAGAGCCTTGTCATATGCTATAAACCCCATCAAGTAGAATTCATAACCATCCACTGTCACAAGCTCGATGTATTTTTCTGCAGGGTTAAATCTGTTTGAGGAAGGACTAACCGTGCTTAACTGATCCACTTGCACCACGACCTATTCATAAGACCCCTCTAAAATATCAGTATTTGATTATAACAATAAAACTTACCTAACGAAGCAGTTCAGAAATTCAAAAGAGTTTTCAATTTTCATCCTTGATTAAGGGGTCTGAAATAGTTGAGTATATCTCCCAAAAAGCAGGGGAGGGGTTAACTTTTTTTAAAATGTGTGAATGAGAGTACTATGGTTACTCATTTTTAAAACTTAACAGACTTTATACACCACAAGAACATAAAAATCAACAAGGTTTCATCACAGTGTACTGATTTATCAGAATGCATTGTTCAGAAATTTACATATGTGCTTGATTGTGAATCTGTGATGTCATTGATGCACTCATATTACTACTGCTAATACTTTATTTAACAAAAACTACTATTAATAATAAGTAAATTCATGTTGAAAGTAGTAAGAGAATTGAGAGTGAGTCTTGATAGCACTAAAATTTAACTCATCAGTTTGTCCTGATATTCTTGTGTTAGAAGATTACTAGCAACCAATGGGCAGCATATATAGTCAAATTCAAACTACTACTTGTTGCAAGGAAACAAGTCAAAGTACCTTGTAATGCAGAGTCTGGTTTTGTTGCTGGGAAAATGGATAATGACACAGTGGATAGTCACTGCAAAAGGCTAATCTTAAATTTGATATATGAAGAGTCCCAATTACAGGTCCAGTGGATGTTGATAAGTAGCATGCAAAGGACTTTATTAGCTTCTCTCCTGGGAAAACTCCAAATGATTGTTGAAATAATGCATCAGATCCTCCTAGTGTAAGCACCTTTGTTCCTTGAACAATTCTAGCCACTGCTGCATCAGCAAGACTAGAACCAATTCTGACTGCAGTATATATATATAATACATTAGAGTTTATGTCTATAGATTTGTAAGAAACTTGAGTATAAAATACTTTAGAAATTAAGTCTATAGATGTACAAGTTATAGATAGAAATGCAAGAACTTTAATTCTTGCATGATTGGTAAGTTAGTTTGAGAATTTGGCTTCCAATGCAAGAAAATTTGTCTATTTATTACTTGACATTCTTTTTCGTTTCAGTCTCACCTTAAAAAAATTAGGTGTTGTTCTTTATATGAAAAGATGATTGCAAATTAGTTCCTTTCATTCGTCAAAGTTATAACAGTATTAGATTTGGGGTTAAGATGGTCAAAGTTTGTCCTACATGGCATCTGTATCATCTCAGCAGAGAGAATGGAACAACCTAAGAATTAACATTGTTCCAAATCAAAATCAACAACTTTTCAATTACAGTGTTTGACAGAGTGTAATACTTTTTTACAACCTCTAAAATTATTGACTCTCATAATTCATAAAATTGTTGAAAAAGAGTCTTTATTAAGATACCTTATTGTCTTCAAAATCTTTAGAACCTAGTTTTGTTGAGAGAATCAAGGTTTCAAATTGGGATATTTAAATTACTTTTAATCTTAACTATAAAAGAGAGAGAACAATGTGTAGGACTATTAGATATACCAGAATTGTATCTATCTTATACAAATTTAGTGTCTGTCCTCAAATAATCAGATTATCAATGGAGAAAAGAAAAAAACAATAAAAGTGACAGTTGAAGTAAGCTCACTATGATTCCAGAGATTATCTGCCAAAATCTCAGCTCTTTTAGTTGCATCTCCAACCTTCCTGCTGCAGTGGTTTAGTGCACCACATACTGTATCCATTGGGTTTGGACCTGAAAACCTAAACTGTCATTAATCAAACAGAAAGGGACTTACTGACAGAACACAATATCTTGGAACATTAACCACTCACGGTTGGTCTGAATAGGAGACATATGAACATAAGGGTTGTTGTTGCTGCCATTATCATTATTGGACATGCTAGTTCAGAGTTTCTTTAGCAGAGGTTCTTCTCTGATCTTTTAGTTTATAGAGAAACCTTGATCATCAATAATGGATGCAAGCAAGAAGATAGAGATGAGAGAGTGACAAAATGGAATAGAATAGATAGAAAATGATGTGGGCATGATGAAATATATGTGGGTCCAATCTGTTTGAGAAACAAATAAAGGAGAAAAAATTAGATAACTCTAAGGTCATGAGAGTTGAATTATGAGTGTGAATGCATAAAGAACATTGATGAAAAGAAAAAGCTAAGTATATTTAAAAAATAAAATGGTTATGAATTAAGATTGTAAGCAAAGTAAATGGAAATTATGATTGATGGATTAGGTTGAGGATAGAGGAACATAACACCGAAAGACAGATGCTGACAAGGATTAGAATCTGATGCTAAAAAGAACAAGTTGGTGACAAATGATGCTTTCACTTGTACAGAGAATTTGTTTTGTTTTTTGTTTTTATCTTTTTTGAATAATTCAGAAGATCTTCTTTTGGGAAAGATTTTTTTTATAAAAAAGTAGACATTATGTACTATTATATATTTAGTGAATTGATTATAAGTAAATATTATATTATATTATAATATTATCTTGTCACTCGTTTTATCTTCTTATGATAATATACTTCTTGTTTAAAGAAGAAAATTGTTTACATTTGATAGAAAGAACAAAGTCTCTTCCCCTCGTTATTAATTTTCACATAAAGGTATAATATTAATAATAGTTACTTATTTTGGAGGTAGGAAGAAAAAACATGAAGAGACTGTGTAATTGCAAAATCTAGCTAGTATAAATTATTTTTCAAGTTTTGTTGTATCAAGAGTTTTAGATTCTTGAAATTTGTAGTTATTTGTTTTTTTATCTATATCCATAGTTTCATAAATATGTGATATAACAAGTTTTGGGTCTCCATCTACAAGTCTTAATACTTTTTTAAGTGGAATTACACACCTGAAACAATATTAAATGGATTTCCATAATCTATCATCACATAAAACAATTTTCACCACTTGTTTACCTTCATTTTTACTAGCATGATTACTGTTGGTCAATTCTTGTGAAACAAATATATTTCAAAGAATATTTTTCTATTATGCTATGCATGGTAGGATAATAAAAGCAGTTACAAATCTTGTGACTGCTGGTAGAGCTAATTATTTTATTTTTTGGAATATTTTCTATACAAGTTTAGGACTCATGTATGCTTATGAATGAAAGTTGTGACCTTTTTGACATTTGTAATGATATTATAAAATACTGGGAGTTGACAAATTATAACATTTGAACAAATAAGAAGCTTTAAATTCTTTCCATATTCAACAATAAATTATAACATTTGAACAAATAAGAAACTTCTTACTAAATTAAATGGTAAAACATTACTATATATGCATTAAAATGTCTAGAATCACCAGTTATATGTTTTTAAACATTTCATTCGTGATTTTTAGGGGTGGACAAAAATCCAATTGAGACAACTCTTTCATTTTTGGACTAATCCAATCCATTAAACATTCATTTATTTAAATATAATTTTGTTAACAAGCAAGATGATTTCAGGAATATCATACACTAACTCTTACAACTTCTCACTTCTTTTCACCTTCATATATTTCTCCATTCTTCTTCCTTTTTCTTTTTTTACTTTATTATCCTCTTTTTTAATTCTTAGAATAATTTATTTTTATTATTTTTATTTTCTTTTGTTAAAACTAAAACTCGTTCTATAAAAAAACTTAACTGTCACAAAATCATATATTAAAATTTAAAAATTTTGTTTGGATTATTTTATTTTTTTTTTATTTGTACTATTTCTTTTTTTTCACAAACAAATTTTTTATTTTTTTCACTAAAATACTGTACAGATTTTTAGTTGTCTTCAATTATATACACGTGGGAAGGACATGTCATGCAAACAATAATATTATCAAGAAATTTTATGGAAAAATATATTTATATTTAGAGAATATTCTATACAGTAAGATATAAATCCAATGATTGATTTTTTACACTCATTACTTTAGTAAGAATATTAAAAAAATCACCAATTTTATGTATAGTTTGTAATGGTATACAATTATTTTTCTTTGAATAATGATTATTTGTAATGTTAATGTTTAGTATTATTAAATTATAATATTATTATATTTTCTTAATATTTATATATTATTAAACTTTTTTATATATTATTATGTTAATTTTTTTAAATAGATTTAATTTTAAAATCCAATTCAATTTCTTTTTTTATTAAAATATGGTTTTGGATTTAAAATTCAATCCAAATATTTGGATTTGGATTTACAAAAATTCAAATTTTTTTTATAAAAAATATGGATTTGGATTTTAAATTTGATCCAAATATTTGGATTTGGATTCGATTTGGATTAGATTTTTCAAAATTCAATCCATGACCACTCTTAATGATTTTTTACTTTATAATTCTTTGTTTATTACTATATTGGATCTCCACTTCTTCAAAACAATCATGAGGAATTGCTTCTTTAATTTGTTTTTATCTTTTAATAACTTCATAAACAAGTTTTTGATATTGTGAACATATGTACATGCAAATGGAATTTTCATTGTTTCAACCAGATGATGTTTCATTCTTACAACACGACTCCAACAAGTAACATACTTACAATTGACTAGAAATTTATAAAAAGGAATGCTCTCACAATAATTTCATGTAATATCTATTTCTTTCTTTCGCTGGTCTGACTCATTGTTTCTACCAACAAAGTCAAACAAACAACAATTGATTTTTTTTCTCCTAAAATAACAAAATAAACAAAATCCTTAAAAAAATCACTTTTGTAAAAAGAAAAAAAAAAAAAAAAAATATAATAACAAATACAATAACAATTCTATATAAAAAAAATAAAAAAATTATATAAACATATACTTAAATAATCTTATACAATAAAGTAAAACAACTACTTAAATAATTTTATATTAAAAATAACATAAACATAAACTTAAATAATTTTATATAAAAAAAATAAAAAATACAAAAAATATATTTTAAAATGATTTAAATAAAAAACAAAAGAATCACTAAAAAATAATTAATGTTGCATAAAAAACGTACAAGATAATGCATCTACTTATTTTAAAAGTGAAAAATACAATCTAAAATTATCTATAAAGTGTGAAAACACTACAAGAAAAATTGCAGAAACTAAAATTTTGCTCTAAAATGATAAAATTAGTTACTAACTTAATTAGAAACTAATTTAGAATCTAATAGTAATGAATGACTAAAATCATGATCACTAATTTTAGATACCAATTTAGATTCTAATTTAGGAATCAATTTAGTTACCATTAAATAAAAATCAATTTATTAACCAAATATATAGAAACTAATTTAGTGACCAATTATATATAAACCAAATTAACAACCAATTTCATTGAAACCAATTTAGTGACCAAAATATATAAAAACTCATTTAGTGACCAAATATATAAATACCAAAAAATGTCACTATATTGGTAACTAAATAATATAATTTATTATAAAATATTATTTTATTTACCTACTTAATCTTTCATATTTTATATTTATTTGTAGACTTAAGTTCACTAATTTTAAAATAAATTTATAGAATTTGTCAACTCAAAGCAATTATATATGTTCAGAATCCAAATATGGTTAGAAGTGAGCATTTTTTTCAAATTTTACAATTTTTTTTATGAAATATGAATGTAAACTAAGATTGTGGTAGAAACTAGAAGATAATCACATAAACCCAAGTTGAAATTATTTTATTGTTGCAGTTGTTTGAAATCTACTTTCAACTTCTATTAATGCCCATGAGTTATATGTACTAGAAAGTTTAGTCTATTTATATCTTGTTTGAATTTATATTTTTTGTGCCTACTTGCAACTCCCAGGGCTGTTGAAAAAAGTAAGAGAAAGACCTAGGAAGTGCGAGTGTTCCTCTCTATCCATTAAACTGTCTACAAGCTTTTGGGCTATCTGGGGAACAAATCAATGACTATCTTGGAAGCTAGAATGGAAGGATTGTTACAAATCATTAGGTAACAAACACACAACAATGGATAAAGGAATGAAAGAATGAAAAAAGATTTATGCAAAAGGTGCTCACTGGAAGTAAGGTAGATAATAACAATGTTGATTAAATGATGTCAAGTTTCATTAATTTAAAAACATTTTGATTTTGAATATATAATTATAAGTGTACATACAAAGTGATACAACTTTCCTCTGGATCTTCTAGTGTACACTCGCACTTATATTGGAGAAAAGAAACAATCTCAATTTGATTTGTCTTCATCATCCTCAGTTTTGACAAAAGATGAACGGGCAAGACAACTTGGATACATAAAGGGAAGGGTTGCCAAAGGTTTATCATCAGACAATCCCTGACAGGACAAACCAAACGTGTATCCCATTGCAAGAGCTACAAGAACAACAATAGCATTTCCAACTTGTGTGTACCTGTAGAACCATAATAATATTGCAACCAAGTTAGTTATAACTTATGGTAATGAAAGAGAAAGAATACTCAATGGATTAATATATGGCTAAATCAGGAATATATCAAAGGATTTTGAACTTTGCTAAATCCTACCTCTCTTTAATAGACCCACAAAGTTTATAACAATCAGGAAACCCTTGTAATCTTGCATTCTTTCTGATAGTTAGTACTCAATTTTGTGTTGGGTGAAGAATGACCTGACAATAAAGTAACATTCAAATTCAACAATGCATACAAAAGAATTGAAAAAACTACTATTCACATAACCATTCCAAATAGCTAAGATGGAACCATGATTTTGATTATTACTTCAAAAGAATTAAAGTCAAATAATGTACAGAATGAAAGTAATAACCTGATTGTGAGGCTCAACCCTTGGAACCACTGTTGACACAATATCGTCCCACCACAAACAACCAAATGGGATGTGTGTTTGCCAGCAAGTTATATTAGGAATTCTGATACAAACAACTAAAAGCGTAATAGAATCAATCACCTTATTTGCATATACTTACTTAGAAGAGGTCCCACGGACGAATGTCATTGCATAATCCGGAACCTATGCATGAACATAAAATAAATATGAATTAGAGATAGGTATTCAACAAAGAAACAATGTAAAAGTTCCTACAAAAAAGAAGACAATAGCCTAGTACCAAAGGCTTCCGAGAGTCTAGCTTCATTCTTTCAACCGATGGATCCCATTAAACTTTATTAATCTTAACAAGTATAGATCTCTGAAGTTTGTACCTATAAAAGTTACCAAGGACCAACAAAATTAGAATAAACCAAAATAAATTTTCTAACAAAACATAATGTCAAGTTATGGAACCTTCTTTTGGGGAATCCGACAAACTCTGTCATAATCATCTTTGTTCAATTCCAGAGGACGATGATTTTGCATTCTTTCAAATTTTACAACAAAAACTTCAATAAAAAAATTTAAGAAACCCCTAATTGAGCAGAACAAAAAACAAATTATGACTAAGCTAAAAATATATATTACAAGTGCATACTTACAACTAATTTTTTTCTAAACATGAAAAAACTTCAACAAAACTTACAAACAAACAAAAAATGGAGTATACATATCAAAATTAGAAATCACATAGACATTTGAAAAAGGTTTAAAGTTCTCGTAGATTCCTAAAAATTGTAAATGAGGCAATACAACATGAGAACATAATCTAAAGTTTTAAGATGGGGAAGATACATAGTGAATACAGTTGCACGGAGCTTAAATGAGCAAACACAAAAATAAAAGGTAAAGGGAGAGAATCGAGCACAAATCGAAACTTACGATGATAAGCTTGAAGAGGTTGGTCTCCTTCGGAGCAGAGAAACGTCATTGTTACGGAGTGCGTTGTCGTCACAGAGTGCATTGGCCGTTGTCAAGAGAGATAAGTAGAAAAGGTTAAAGAGAGATAAACTTAGAAATTCAACTCCTAGAGACTATTTGCTCAGATTTAAGAAAATTAAATAAGTTTTTGAAAAGTATGTTAGGAAAGTATTTGTGCATATCTATTTAAATTAATTAATAAATTTTTAATTTAAATAATATTTTGAATTTAATTTTATGTTTAAATCAAGGTTTAAATACTATTTTAAATGTAATTTTTAATTTGATATTAATTATTTTAATATTGTACTAAAATTAATAAATTAGTAAATTTGTTGATATTAATTTAAAATATTTTATAAATTAAAAATTAATAATTAATTTTATAAAATTTAATTACTTCAAAATTAATATATAAATTCAAATAACAGATTTAAGTATCTAATTATATGATTAGAAACTTTTTATTATTTTTATAGACCAAAAGTTAGTCTCTAAATAAATTAAAAGTGACTTAGAAAAATGTTTCGAATTACATCTTAACAAGAGATAAAAAAAAAATTCTCTAATTTTTTATTTTATTTTTATTATTAACTACTAAAAATACGGTATCTAATTATATTAGAATTTTCTTTTATCAGTAATAGATATTTTTTTGTATGTAACAATTTTTAGTTTATAAAATAGCATATAAATTAGTTACAATAGAAACTATTTTTTTAAAATTAATTGTTATTAAATCATTTTCTTGTTAGTGTAAATATTATAATAGTATCAATACACATTCAAATTTAAAAAATAAAAAAACATAATCTAGAAGTATCTATTAAGTGAAATAAAAAATAAAATAGTATTAAAAAATATACATATTTCAAAAATAAGAAAACACAATCTAGAAGTATCTGAAAAGTAAGATTAATATTAAAATAATATTAAAACATACTGGACTACATATAAATTATATAATGCTATTTTATCGCACAAATGACAACCTATTTTTCTTTTATTTTAGTTTATGAGAATTAAAAAAAATATTTTATTAACTTATTATTTAAAAAAAAAAATATTGAGAATTTTTTTTTTATTATTTTGAAAAAAATGTGTGTATGTGGCCTGTTAAGGGTTGGGATGGATGATTTAGGCCTGAAAATACACTGGGCACTGGTGGGTTAGGTGTCCCCAAATTGATTGCACTTAACATACATGATATATATATAAAAAATTGAGATAAATGTTAAAATAACATTAAAACATAGAGTAAGTACTAAATCTATTAAAACGTAAGAAAACACAATCTAAAGTGTGAAAGTTGGTATTTACCTTAAAAGTAGATGTTTAATTTAACTCTGCAAACATGTTCTTCCTCTCCACTGTAGCTTCCTATGTGCTCTGGTAAGTTTATGTTGTTCTTTTTTTTCTATTGGTTTTATTTCTTCTTCTGGTATGAGTTTACAAGGGATAAAGTATAACACGAAGAATAATGTAGTGAACATACCTATGAAAAGCATAAGAAAGCACATGAGTTTGTTGAAATAACTAATGCAAAAAAACATAACCAAACTAGACTAGTAAATTAGTAAGCCTTTTCTCCTTATTCCCTCCTCGTAGTAAACAAAAGAAACCTTGAGAACACGAGTTTCATCTAGAAGGTTGACTATGATGTCTATAACAAGTGGAAGAATTGCAAAATCATGCATGAGAAAGAAATAGCATTGAAATTAAATATATCCAACTTGAAATAGCTGTCAAAGAAATAATCATGTTATTAATAATTTAATAAAATAACACACATTTATTCTCTTCCATAGCAAATAAAATGAAGAACTTATACTTATATAAATTTCATAATAAAATACTAAATAAATTTATCATGTTATAATAATTTAAAACGAGGATATGTATGAAAACTAGACTCTTCTCTTTGATTAAGGAGTGTTTAGGTTAAAGAGAATGAGTTGAGAACTATCTTTGGAGTAAACCTTTTCCTATATGTTTTCTTAAAATTTTCTGAAGTTTTAAGAAATTTAGGAAACATGTTTTTAATTCAGAGATTTCACTTCTAGTTTCTTTTAATACTTTTTTAATCAATAATTAATTATTGTTGATTAAAATTGAAATATTTTTCACAAAAGGATTTAAATCAACAAGAGTGATAAAGGGTTTTATACTGGACAAAGTGCTCGGATGCTCGGACATCGATGCACGGGCGTGAGTAGGTCAGCTCGATTGTTGGAATCAAATGGTGGGTCATGAGTTTGGTCCAGTTATATTGGTAAACCCGCTAGATACTAATTAAAATAATATTTTTGTTATATATTAAAATAAGGTTATTAGCAAAATATGTTTTTAACCTAACAGATAAGTGTGCGTGGTTGTTAAGATACATAAATTTATGCATACAATTGTTGGTTGAAAAACTAAAGTTGTTAAATAAGAGAAGCACCGTGAGTAAGGGTGTCCACGTAAACAAAATATTTTCCTACTGTTAACACCTGAAGTGGTGCCTCGTTGACAGGTAATTTTTCTATTATTATTTTATGCTTTCAGTAGAGATAAAATTCTCATGAGAGAAAGTTGTTATAAGAGTAGTTATAAAAGGGGTTTGAGTCCCCTGGTAAATGTACTTGTTTTTTTAGACTGAGACTGAATACTTATTTGATTTTAGTAAACTCTCACTGACTTGATCGTCGGAGTGTGATAAATAGGTAGAGCCCTCTCTGTTTCAACAGAGCTACGTTCCAGTGCAACAAGAGGACGTAGAACAAATTCCAAAGGAGACAGATCGGAAGTGGAGCTTCTCACTAGAGTCAATCGGCAAGAAAGTCAACCGGCAAGAACATTTGGCACCCACCGTGGGGCTCGATAAAACCTGATCCCACCCACATTCGTGTTTGAAGCTTTGCAGCGTGATGAGGAACACTAGACAAGGACCGTTGGGATCTGAAGGAGGAGATGCCCCCACTTTACAGAAACTCATGGAGACCATGAGGGCTTTCCAGGAAGCCAATGAGCAGTAGGAGCAGGAACGAATTTAGCAAGAAGCTAAAGCCAAGCAGGAGAAGCTGCGAGCAGAGGCCCGAGCTGAGCAAGTGCTTCTGCAGGATCAACTGATGGTAGACATAGAGGCTTCTTGAGCAGCAAATGAGGAATTGCATAATACCATTGAGGACTTACGCAAGAGTCTACAACAACGTGACCGACGAGGGTCGAGTTTGCCCTTGAGGAGTCGTTCAAAGCCATTTTTGCAAGCGATAATGGATGAGCTTGTGCCACAAAACTACATCAAGCCCAAGATTATTTTCACAGGTGTGAAAGATCCTGAAAACCATCTCATGGCATTCAATGCCCATATGGTTGTTTTCGAAGGAACGAATGTTGTTCAGTGCAAGATGCTTATGAGCACATTCGCAGGTACAACCCTATAGTGGTTCAGTGGGCTTCCCATGGCCACATCACTTCATTTGATCAATTCACCAAACTTTTTACAGAACAGTTCTGCATCAACCAGGTGAAGCCTTTAGTATTGTATGACCTTTTCAACGTGAGGCAGAGGGAAGGGTGTCTTTGAAGGACTACTTGAACAGATTCTGGGCGCTTACGGTAAGGCTCCATACCCATGATGAGGTTGTGATGGTTACCACTTTCGAGCAAGGGATTGTGACAGGACCATTTAGTGATTCGCTAATCAGAATCTGACGAAAACGTTCTCTGAGGTGTGACAGCGGGTTGTTTCTCACATCAATGCGAAGGAGGTCATGGCCACGAAGCACGACAACTCGTTCTCAAGGCAGCCAAAACCTAAGGAGAGCAGTCGAGCCTAACCTCTGAGGGTTAACGAGATCTTGACCGGGAAGAGAATGAATTCAAGGTACTTACCATATGCGGCCAGGAGGAACGTGCCCAAGGTGAAGGCCAAAGAGGAGTTTTGGATTCGACCCAAGTTCCAAGTATCCTACAAGAAATTGTTGGGCATGCCAGGAGTCGTGGAAATTCTGAGGTTCTCTCAGAAGACTGATAGGAATCTAGGGCCACAAAAAAAGGTCTGGTGCGAATTCCACAAGGGATTTGAGCACGACATTGAGCGATGTATAGTTCTAGGTCACCAACTGGCGAGCTTGGTGAAGGATGGATTCTTGAAAGAATAACTTGAGGCGCACCAGGAAGAACCGCAGGGAGAGGTTGTTCCTAGGGACCAAGCACATGAGATACCAGTCCATGGAAAGCTGAACACCATCCCAGGAGGATTTTATAGAGGAGGGAGCTTTGCTTCTAAGCGTAAGTGATACACGAGAGCAGTGATGACCGTGGAGGTGAGGAGACCCGACCATCCACCAGAGCTCACTCTCTGTTTTACAAGCTCTGACCTGGAGAACATGGTTCCTCATAAGGATGATCCAGTGGTGATATTTGATGTCACCGTGGGAAGGAAGGTACACCGAGTTCTCATTAACCAGGGGAGCTCAACTAATGTGATGTTTTGGTCAACATTCAACAGTTTGTAGTTATCTCCCGACTAGCTAAGGTCGTACGACGAAAGATCAGGTGGAAGTGCGATGATACATCGAGCTGAGGATGAATTTTTCTGATGGCACCTCAGCTCGGACGATGAACGTCAGGTACATTGTAGTTAATGCCTCTTCATCTTATAATTTGCTTTTGAGGAGACCTTCTTTGAACAAGTTGGGTGCGGTGGTCTCAACGAGGCACATGAAGATGAAGTTGCCTTCTCTTGATGGAGGAGTGATCATCATCAAGCCTGATCAGAAGAAGGCGAGGAAATGCTACGAAAGTAGCTTGAAGAGCAAAAGGGGAACATACTCAATCACTGTTTAGGCGGGAGAGCCAAAAGAGATTGTGGAAGTTGGAGTTGCCAGTGAGAGACGACCTAGATCTAATGGTGAGGTTCATGAAAAAGAAATAGGAGGGAAGAAGTTAAAGCTTGGCACATCAATATGTCAAGAGTTGCAGGAGAAGATAGCTGAGGTGATATCAAAGCACATGGATGCTTTCGCTTGGTCATCCGCAGACATGCCCGGGATAGACCCAGATTTTTTATGTCATAGGCTTACCATGGATGAGAAGGTTAGGTCGGTAGTCCAGAAGCAGAGGAAGTTCAATGAAGAAAGACGCCTAATCACCAGAGAAGAAACTTAGAAGCTTTTGAATGTTGGCCACATAAAGGAAATCCAATACCCTGAGTGGTTGGCATATGTGGTGTTGGTGCAGAAGGCTAACAGGAAGTGGAGGATGTGCGTTGACTTTACCAACCTGAACAAGGCCTGTCCCAAGGATTCTTACCCACTTCCAAGTATAGATTCCTTGGTGGATAGTGCCTCGGGTTGTCGAATGTTGAGCTTCCTGAAGGCGTTCTCGGGGTACAACCAAATCCGTATGCACCCTAGAGACGAGAGCAAGAATGCCTTCATGGCCGAGTTTGCCAGCTACTGTTATAAGGTCATGCCCTTTGGCCTCAAGAATGCTGACGCCATTTACCAGAGGTTGATGGATAGGATTCTTGCCCCAATGATTGGGAAAAACGTGCAGGCATATTTAGACGACATGGTCGTCACATCAGAAGAGAAAAATCAGCACATTGCTAATTTAGACGAGCTATTCACGACAATAGCTAAGTACAATTTGAAGTTGGACCTAGAGAAGTGTGTGTTTGGGGTAGAAGTAGGGAAGTTCCTTGGGTTTTTGCTCACTGAAAGGGGTATAGTGGCGAACCCTGACAAATGTGTTGCAATCATAGGGATGAGGAGTGTAACATCCCTATTTTTTTCCCATATTTGTTAATATATTATGCATGCAATATCTAATTAACATGTAAACATATATTAGGTTATCATATTTGTATCTTAAAAAGATATCCCTCTTCATAGGGAGTTAATATATACATCAAAAGTTAAAAAAAAAAAACAAAAGGAACAAAGCATTCAAAGGTAAATCTATTCATTACTCCAGTTTCTCACTGAGGAGCTCTATTACCTGCAATCTCATCTGCTCCCGTGTAAAACACGATCATCACAGATAAAGAAACAAACATAAACAAATAACAGGGTAAGCTAGCTATGTAGAAATTTCTATATAATTTCATGTCAAATTAATCAACATAATTCATTAAGTCTCATACAATTTCTCAAATCATCAAGTGTCTATTAAAATTTCATAATTCATCTTTTCACATGTCAGACTTCTACTGACTCATAACACATAGACACTTGACTCTACTTCCGGAAGACTCGTGCGTTGACTTAGACTCAGAGATCTGCACCTGTCATACT
>Ga0123342_1003598_pt1 | contig 24716 bp, 10 predicted proteins | sample Turbeawhitnodule_FD_89960 | JGI IMG/M metagenome (GOLD analysis project Ga0123342, IMG submission 89960) | Root nodule microbial communities of legume samples collected from Mexico - Turtle bean Mexico white nodule | ecosystem: Host-associated > Plants > Roots > Nodule | place: Mexico: Nepantla... | reverse complement strand
ATTTCTCACATTAACCAATGGGCCTTTATTCTATTATTATTATTAAATCATATTTGGGCCCAAAGCCCAAACTCTAAGTCATGTGAGTCACTTTATAGAAATTAATATACATAATTTCTTACACTTCCGCCATCCTATACTAAAAGCGAATTTACTATTATACCCTTCAGTCAAAAATATTATAAAATTAAAATATAATTTTAACCTACTTCTACTTTCTCTTTCTTGGGTTCCTTTCACTCTCCTAGCGTTGCGTAGCTCCCGCCCCTCTCCCACCAACTTCAAAGCTTTCTCCTTCTCTCAAAGCTCTCCTTCTCTTAAATCTCTCCTTCTCCATCATTCACCATTGCCCTCTTCATTCATTGGTTAGTAATTTCATTGGTTTTTATTTTTAAGTGTAATCTGGTGGAAATATTTGAAAGGGCATAGTGTAGTTCAGTAGTTTCTTCGCACAAATAGATACCGGATTACGTAATTTGGTGGATTTTTAGTTAGGTTCTGAATTACGTAATCCTATAGGGTTTAGGGTTTCAAGAAGTTCCAGATTATGTAATCCGGTAGGGTTTAGGGTTGCAATAAGTTATGAATTATGTAATCTAGTATGTGTGGTTGTTTAGTTAGGGTTTTGGATTACGTAATCTACGTACGATTGAGTTGGCTCTGAGATATATACGAGAAATGTTGTGCTTAGGAGGCTTGGGAGTGTGTTGCCAATGCTTGCTTGTTGCATCTGCTTGGATGCACTATTTTTGCAGATAAAAGTGCCACCTCTGTATCTGTTTCGTATTTGTTGTTATTCAACAACCTACATATGTGTCGTGGATACGCACGTGGAGCAGCAACACTTAAACATCTATATGAGTAGTTGGGAAATGCATCCTATTTTAACATGAGGCAGTTTGGGCAGTTATTCTTTGGTCACCTACGATTTGGCAGCTTATCATAGAGACATATTCTCGAGCGTGTGTTGTGCCAATTTGGCTACAAGTAGAACATTCCACCATCACTGATGCCGACTGAGGATCCTGGTGCACATGTCATTGATCAAAGGTGGTTACAGTTTGATCACCACTTGGTGACATGTTTGACAATCTTTGTACATTCAATGATAGTCCTCCATGAATCCATCCCAACTTGCCAAGCCTCGACATAGTCTACCAACATTTTACACTTTGCTTTAGCATTCTTATTGATGAGAAACTAACAAAGAAGATTTGTTGCTTTAGGAAACACAATATTGATGGCATTCATCAAAGCAAGATCTCTATCACAAACAATGACTTTAGGCCCCACATACGATGTCAAAAGTGACACTCTAATTTTTTGTAGTGCCCATTTGAAGTTCTTTTCTTTCTCGCTAGATAAGAACGCAAAACCAGCAGAAAATGACAAACGTGTACAAGTCACACCAACAATCTCAAGCAAAGACAGTCGATATTTGTTTGTTTGGTAAGTCGTATCCATCAAGAATACAATGTTAAATGCATTCAAGAGTTTCATAGCATTAGGATGAGTCCAAAAAATATCACTAACAATATTGGAAGACTTATGACACATACTCCAGTGAAGGTAGTTGTCACGGTCTAACAAGATCATTAACTGTTGTAATTCAATTCTTGATCCTCTAACTGATCTCTTGTACGAGTATCTTGCATTGTATACTTGCTTTATTGTTGTCATATTATCCTTATTATTCTCCTTCAAAGTACGTAGTATGTTACCCGACTTAACCATGCTTTTAGTCATATCAGCAAGCATTGAATGTTCATTCGCTTTTAATCTGCCTACATATGGATGACCAACTAGTGTATCATACAAATCATGATTATGAGTACCACATATTACCTTAAGTACCCAACATTGACCCTTTCCAACAGGTTTATCTTGCAATTTAAAGGGAAATTGGCATTTTCGAGTACCAGTTACACTAACCTCCAAACCATCTTTGTACTTTTTGTAACTACCCCCATTTCACAGCCTAACAAGACATATATCTTTTTCCCTTGCTTTCCATTTGCTATGTCAGACCTAATAATGACAATAACAAAACCAAGTCCATAACCAACCCTACAGACTCATTCAAGTAAGTCTTCTCGCGAAGGAAACACCTATACGAAGTTATTCTAACAATATTAAAAAATCACTTCTTAAAATTATAGCAATAAACATGAATGAAATGATTTTTTTTTTCACCTCGTTTGTTGTAAAATGGGTACCATAGTCCCCTTCAACCAATTCATGTTGATGCACAAAATTCATTAATTCTTCCATACTACATATCATTTCTACTTCATCGAATCTTTTTCTAATCAATCCAACCTCCATGTCCATACTTACACCTTCATTCATAAAAGATTTGACAACTTAAAAATGACTTTCAGATAGTGTAATTCGTAAGTTAAATTGTAATAGCAAAATAAATTTCGGATTATGTAATCCGTAAGTCATATTTGAAGTTCTAAAATGCCTTCCGGATTGTGTAATCCGTAAGTCAAATTTTAAAAGCAAAATGAATTCTGGATTATGTAATCCGTAAGTCATATTTGAAGTTCTAAACTTACTTCTGGATTGCGTAATCCATAAGTCAATTTTTAACAGCAAAATGAATTCCAGATTATGTAATCCGTAAGGCATATTTGAAGTTCTAAAATGACTTCGGGATTGTGTAATCCATAGTTCATTTGTACCAGATTATACAATCTGAAAGTGTGAGTTTGGTATGTTCTGGAACTGGTATACATACGGATTATCTAATCTGGGACACTTTAGTTTTTTTGCGCAAGACACCAGATTGTGTGATCCGTTGATCCAACGAATTAACTAATCTGAAAATGAGTATTTAAGGAACAAGAACTTACCAGAGAATGAGAATGACGAGCCAACCAATTGTGACACTGCTGGCACCATCACACTCGTTACCACCGCCACTACTGCAACTACCACCACAACGCACCACCGCAAGGACCGCTGCACTACCACCATACTAAGCACCTTCTTTTTCTTGTAAAACAAAATTTTTATTTTTATTTTTTTAATGAAAGACAATTTTAGTATTTTAAAAGTTTATGGAAGTGTGGGAAGAAGTCATGAAATATCCCAATTTGATTAAGTTAAACCTTGTTTACTGATGTTAACAGAACTTAACTTGTGAATAAATGACACATAATTTTATATTAAGTGATTTCACGAAAAAAAATGAATTCTAGAAAAATAACCAAGTCAAGATTTTACATCTTCTAACAACTTTTTGATAAAATAATATAAAACCTGTAGCTTTTAAGTAATTACATTTTCAAAAGTGATTTTTATTTTAAACTATCTAATCCAGAGACACACTGATTATTTCAAAAAAAATTCTCATATAGCATTATTTTCTCATTTAGTAACTTTTTATTTTTATTTTCCTATCTAACACGGTTTCTTTCCATAATTTCATTTTGTATTTTTGAAAAAAAAGCTCTCTTAGAATTTGGTTTCTAGGGATAGTGTTTTTAGAATTTTTTATTTCTTTGTCTAGAGTGAATGGAAAAGAAAAAAAGAAATATAAAATAAATTTAAGAATCAATAAAATAAAATTAAAAGTGAAAAATAATTAATAAATTAAAAAAAATTGATAATTTTAATTTTTGACGCATTAAAAAAATAAATGTATTGGTTGTAAAAAAAGAAAATATTTTTAATTTTTAAAATAGTTATAAATATAATTATTGAAGAAATAGATGGGTTTTTACAAAATAAAAAGTAATAAATTAAAAATGTTTAGTTTAAAATTTAATTTTTTTTTGTAAGAATGAAGAAAATAAAAAATTAAACCCTACAACAACATAAAAGTTGAATCTATAAACATAAACTAGTATTTATTTTTATTATTATTGATAATGTAATCATGTTAATTTCAAGTAAAATATACAGTACATAATTATAAAAAATGAAAGTCAATTAGTATACAAATAATATTGAAATGAGAAATTGAAGTTCTTTATTTAATAACAATTGTCGATAAGGTTCTTGTTGTGACTGATAATAATTTGTTGTAGCTGCAAATGAATGTCGATAAGGATCATGTTGTTCATTGTTGTAATTAGTTGCAGCTGGGAATGTGGGCTCCGATGGTGGCTTTTGTTGTGTGCGTGAATCATTTAGTAATTGTGGCACTGGCAAGAAATATATTGAATTGATCATGTATCATTCCATGTAAACTCCTAGTAAAGAGAGGTGAGCTACATGTGGACAAACTTAAAAATCTAGTTTTTCCTAGACAGAGTTTTCCCTGAATTACTTTCAATTAAAAAAAAAAAAAATCAAAGAGTAACAACTGTGGCACTAGCAATAAATATATTGTATTTGTTACTATTGTATCTCACATGGAATGACTTCTTTCATTTGTTTCTCGTTTTCAAGAATTTTCTAAACTTTTTTACAAGTTGCAAGAAAGTGTAGATGTTTAACGTCACTTTCTTCTATTGATTCCTCTTCAATTGATTCTTCTTGTTATATTAATTTTTTTAGCTACAATAATTTTTTTTTATTTTGTCATTGACTTCTTGTTCAACAAGTCTACTCATTTCGAGTTTAGGGTGTCTCAACTTTCCCAACAAAGATGCAAGATTCATAGTGGATAAATCTTTTGACTAAGATATTATGGTAAATTTTGGCTGGCAAGATCTATCAAAAGAATTGAGTACTTAAATATTCATCTCCTCTTTCTCAAATACTTTGTCTAGTCCAATGAGATTATTTATGATATGAGACAATCTTTTATGAATATTTGAAATTGCTCCACTTTTTTACATTCTCAACATTTCATATTTTTGCACTATAATATTCTTTCTCCCTTTCTTTATATTAATTGTGCTTTCATGTTTTCCTTTCAAACTATCCTACATCTCCTTAGCATTGCTAAATTGATAAATATATAAAAGCTCATCAAAATTCCATGTAGATGTTATGATGATTTTAGCTTAGAATCAAATTGAGCTTTATACTTTCTACATTGCTCCAATTAGCCAATGTGTTATCTTTCTTAAGACCACCAATTGTATGTTTAGGAATGCACAATGACATCCCAATACCCTATATCAAATGATTAAATGAAAATTACCTTCCTTACATCCTAAAACTAAAACTGAAAATTCATCCCACAAAACATAGATAACTTATTCATTGAAGCACCTTCACCTTCAGTGTTCTCAGGTGTATGAAAAGAATTTATAAATTTTAAATAACTTCCAATAACTAGTTTTTGAAACCAATTGTTAAAAATAAGAACTTAATTCAAGAAAAGGTGAATTGAACTTTAAAAAAATTCACAAAATATAGATAAATTATTTTCTTTGAATCAAGATAATCTTTCAAGGAAATCAACTTTTATCAATCAAAATATGTTAATATCAATGTTATTTAATTTATATAAGCGTGTAAGATGTTTAAATCGAATGCAATGTATAACAAATAAGGAAAGTGGAAAAATATCAAGAGTTATATTGGTTTGTCCCAACAAGAGAGAATTATATCTAGTTTCCTAATCACTCATAATAGACCAATCTACTATACTTTCAAGCTTTAAATAATCTCAAAACAAAATAAAAAAAATACAACACAACAAAAATTTTAACCCTACAAAATCTTCTTACAACTTCTAAAACCTGATAAGCAACACAAACCTACTTAATATAAAAAAAATTACTATACAAGATCTCTTACTTCTCCCTTGTGAAAATCTATTACGAGCAATACCTTGATCATCCTAATCAAGAACAAATACACCAAAAAAATTATAAAATGAAAAAAATCACTTAAACAAGTTGAAACACAAAATATGAAGCAATTATACGAATATGACATCCAATGTGATTTACTCAATATATAATCTTGATGTCATTAATTTAATAGACAAACTCCAAGAAGTGTTTTTTTCACCTTTGGAATTTATCTCAAATTTTTAAAATAATTTAAAATATTTTCTAAATTAATTGCACAGAGATATATTTAGATGACTCTTATTTAAAATTGTAAGGTTTAACAAATTAAAATTCATTTAAAGAAAAAACGGGGCTTGTTGCAAAATTTAATTTATTAAAATGTTGCTTTATGGATTAAAATATTATTTTAATCAATTAAAACAATATAACTATCAGATTTCGAAATGTTTAAGTAAAATTGACATATTAAAACAAAACTTTAATTAACTGAAATATTTTTTTTTCTCGTAAAATTAGCGAACTTAAGAACATTTTGAATAATTACAAGTATTTTTAAAACGTTAAAACATAACTTAATATTTTAAATACGGTTTAAAATTTTCTAAATGAGTTACCCACTTAATCAAATCAATAATAGAATAAAGAAATCACTTACAATGTATTAAATACACAAAATACAAGTCAAATCTAAAATTAAACAACAGATTAACATCTTTTAACACCAACACTATTAATAAACATCACATCTTCAAATTTATTTTCTATTTGTCCTATATAATCATGCCTAGTAAACCACTAGCATGATATGTAGAAAATAATACTATTCAAGTAAATATGCTAATTATAAATAGATTTCTTCTTTTAAATATAAATGCAGTTACATATTTAGAACTTAAATTTTTAATTATTTACAAAGTAAGAATAATCTTTTGCTTATTGATGGTGAAGAACTAGTAGAAAAGTGAACTGAAGAGCGAGTGTGAATTTTATCAATTCAATAGTGAAAATTTTTATGAATTTTTTTTTTTAAAATATATAACTTCTTTCATAAAATTATTTATACACAAAATGCCGAAGAAATAGAGTGTGGATAGAAGAGTTGTTCTCCTCGTAATATGTAGTTATGTTTTGTAACATAATTAATTATGGTAAGTTTTTACATGCAAAAACAATGATTATATTCTCTGTGATAAAATAAAGACAACGATTATATTGTATTGAGAAGAACATAATCGATGACAAACAATTACTTTATTGTGTTGCATGATTTTTTTGGGTCTGTTTTTGTCTTCTTTTCCTTTATTTTTCTTTAATCAATCAAACAATTTTACAACTATATTTTTCTTTTTTCAAACATGTGTTTTTTTTCCTTATACTTTATGCAAAAATTAGTTTTTGTCTCCAGTATAAATTTTAAATATCTTAAAGAAAAATATTGAAATGAATCATTGTCAGTTTTTTTTATGGCAAACAAAGTTTTAGGATGTTAGAATATTTTATATTGACTTATAGTTGACATGAATGTTATATTATTATAAAATCATTCATACTAAAAATTCGTTTGTTATGTAAAAAAGACACAAGTAAAAACTCATTCTAATAGTTTCTTTACTACAAGTATCCATAAGATCTACCTTGGTATGTATGTACTCGATTTAATGTTTGTGCGTTGTTTTATTCTTCTGTTATTAGTGTTGGAAAGGAAGTAGGGGATTAATCTGTGAATTTTATATACGAATGTGGAAATAAACTTTTATCTTTTATTCTCTGTATGAGGGTTGGACCACACTTTAAGTGGGCCAATTTAATTTAATTGCTTATTGCCGAAGTAAGAACTCATTTCAATAGTTTCTTTATTACAAGTATTGAGGAGATCTCCCTTGATATGTATGTACTCGATTTAATGCTGGTGTGTTGTTTTATTCTTCAGTTATTAGTGTTGGAAAGGAAATAAATGATTAATATGTGGATTTTAGATACGAAGGTGCAAATGAACTTTTATCTTTTATTCTTTGTATGAGAGTTGAACCATCCTTAAGTGAACCAGTTTAATTTAATTGCTTATTGTCGATAAAAAAAATAAAAATCCAAAAGATATAAACTTTGAATATGATAAAAAAACCAATTTTATTTTATAGTATAGACGAAAAACATATTTAACTCTTTATATAATTAACTTTCTCACTCTTTTTTTTTTCTACTTCTTTTCAAGAGTGAGGTTGAGTTGTATTATGATAATGCATTAAACAAATCCTGGAACAGTTGAGAAGGCATCCTAACTTGTTTAATTCTGGATTTGATTCCTGATTTAGTTTTTCCCCACAATAGGGTGATATGAGAGAAGAGCCCTACACCCCCACAATGATGATGAAGGAAAGAGGTGATGGTTGGTCCTTCAATTTCCATAACAACTAATAATGCCTCTAATTATTGCTCAACTCCATTACAGAATAGCCATAAACATGGCTTATCTCACACCAAATCATGTGATCCTGTTGTGTACGTTTCACCTACTAGCTGCTATTCCTGAACAACTGAGTCACATCTTTGCATCCAACTCATGCACTCACATGCACTGCTTTTCAGTCTTAATTTTGTTTCTATGAGACCTTAGATTCATCTGTCAGGTTTTCAAATACCATGCACATGGACAATTAGGGCTATTCATGCAACACAACAAGGACCTGTTACATGCTGGCCATGAATAATGTTAAGTACAATTCTTCGATTTACCAATGAATCTTGTACCACTTCTGTTTCATTGGATAAGAAATTAAGAATTTGGTTATAGGGTAATCAATATTCTGACTTTTATGGGTGTGGTAGGTCCACTTATTTAATTACCTCAAAAATATTAAACTTCCTTTCGAACCCTAATCAATATTTCCTATCCTTGTAAAAATATCAATAATGTTTGGACTCAAAAATATAATCAAATTTATTATTTTTGTGAAAATATCAATAATGTTTGGATTAAATATGTTTTTTATCTCTTTACTTTCACGTTTAGTAGTTTTCGTTCCTAGTTTCAAATTTTATACCTTATTAATACTTGTAGTAAGAAAATCATTGGAATGTATCCTTGTCAGATTTTTATATGGCAAAAAAATTTTCAATATATATTAGGATGTTAAAATATTTCATGCCGACTGAGTGTGACGTGGATGTTATAGTAGTATAACACAATTCATGCTGAAAATTCATTTATTATGTCAAAAAAACTATTGATAATGATTTATTCTAATAGTTTTCTTATTATAAGTATTCAGGTGGTCTAAAATTTGGACTAGGAATAAAAATTAATTTTGAATTATATAGTATATAGGGGGAAAAATATTTAACCCATAATGTTTGTAGGAAAAAAAAATATATGAAAAAGAAAAATCTACATGAGTTAAAGTGTTAAACTCTTAACTATAATGTTTATTTTAACATGTCGAAAAGTCTGAGATCTTTTAAAAATTAAGACTACAGATAGTTTATGATACTTCTTTTCTCTTAACTTTTTTTGGTTCTATCACTATTTTGCTTTTACTCAAACACTGAAAATGGCTTCAGTTTGGAAATTCATGTCATGAAGTTCCAGGTTTCACAATTTGTCTACGTGGACATTTTAAACATGTAACAATTTAAAAAAATAATTCTGAATAGTTGTATCAACTTTGCTTTTAAATACTAGTAAACACTTTTTTAGGAACATATGCCAAAATTTATAGGTACCTTTTGTAAAGAAGTTGAGTTTTCTGATATATAAAATTTCGCATAACTTTTGAAAACAAACATATGCATCACTTAAACAATTTTATTTCATTAATTTCCTTTATAAATTATAAAAAGTTCTAAATATATTATGCAACTGTATAATTATAATTTACATTTACATTCAAAACTAGTCATTAAATTAAAAGACACTCATGTAAATTAATTTATGTATGGACTGATATGATATGGACGTAATCGTTTGTTTTTCTCTGATATATACTTTTTAACAAAAAACAAATATTACATGTTTGATGTCATATATTATCATCACAACATGCACATATATCACTTTTGTCAGTATCAATGAAAAAAAAATCATTTCACGTGCCACGAGTATATGACGAAAATTCATGTAAAAACTCGTAAAGCTAATAATTATTATAATACAAAAATAGGCTTAATTTAATTGGAAACTAGTGAAAAATTATAAATTTTTGTATTAAAGGAAGCTTAATAATTAAAATATATCATATGATTTTTCCTATTAGTGAATTGAAAAATGTTGATTGGAAGTTATATAATCTGTAATTTCTTATTTTTCTTAACATTGCGTCTAAAAAAATTAAACGATGAAACAATATGATTTTAAAACAAAATTAAATATTTTATATAAATAAATAAACTTTTCTAAGAGTAGGTTTAAGTGAGATGAAGTGTGAATATTTATTATTTAAATAAAAAATTATAAATAAAAAAACTAATTATTCAAACATTATTTTATAAAAATTATCATATCTAAAAAAAAAAACACACACATTTTCTTTATTTTCTCTCCATATTTCTAAAATAGTTGTTCATTCTCTTACAAATTTTGATTTACCTTAGAAATCCTAGTAGATACATTTTTTTATTTTTTTTTGAGTTGGCTTTATGGAAAGATTTGCATGTTTAACGTAGAGCTTTTACATGTGGGATTTTTGGGGGCAAAGATAAATCTTTGTTATTCCATGAGTTATATTTAGATTGCTCGTGAGAGTATTTTATGTCCAAGTTTAATCTTCATGTGAGGATAGATAGTGAAGTTTGAGGTTTTAGCTTGGATAAACAAGTTTTAAAAGTAAGGGATGTTAGTTAAATCGACAGAATCCATAGAAGATTTTAATGCTTGATTATGATTTGGTCATCATAATTGTATTTTATACATTGATGATATTTTATGTGTATTATGAATTTTATGTTTTTGAAATATAAACATATATGAGTGTGATAGTTTTGATATATAAATTTTTACTTTTGATATTGTAAAGCTTCGTTACCACAAAATCATTAAATGATAATCAAATTTAGAAATAAAAAATAATTAGTCACTATATTAATTAAATTGGATACTATTTTAGAGAATAAAAAATTATTAGTATCTAAAATAGTTTCGATGATTAATAAAGATTTATAAAATGATTTCTAAATTGATATTTAAATTAGTTACCAAGGTTTTAACAACTAATATTTTAGATTCTAAATTAATCTCTACAAGACTAATAGAGACTAATTTAGAATATAAAGTAGTAAGTATAGCTAAAATTTTAGTAGCTAATGGTTAAGAACTTGTCACAAAAGTAGCAATCTTGATTCCAGTAAGGAAATGAGTTTAACTCTAATTCATTCTGCATCGATACATAAACATCTAGTGTGTAACATTAAATATTTGCGGATGGTCCAATAACAAGTGACACGATAAGTCTAATAAACCTTGTTAGGATAGACTTTGATACCATATTAGAAAGTAAATTGAAGCGTAACTCATCCTTACAAAACTGTCATTTTCTAAGGTGAGAATTGTCCTCACTTATATAATGTATACTGGTCTTATCTTTAATGTGATATTTCTAACACACCCCTCACGCCAATGCATAGACATCAGACTAGACATTTATGAGTGGTCTAATAACAACTTCCCAATAACGGGTGGTACAATAGGTCAAATAAACCTCGTTTGGTTAGATATCAGTTTAGAAACTATTTTATAACTTTTTATTAATAATAGAAACTACTTTAGATACTAATGTTTTTCTAGTTTATAAAATGATATCTAATTTAGTCAAATAGTAACTAATTATTTTGGTTTCTAAAATTAGTTTTTATTAATAATTTTCTTGTAGTGGTTGTTTTTATATTGGTGAATTGTTGGTGGATGAGGGAGTTATTCAAGTTATTGATAAAAATTATTTGAAACTCGTTTGAATTTTAGTTTTATTTTCTTTTATACAGATGATGATTTGAGTAGACAAATTTTATTTGATTAAATTAAGTAGGAAAGATTAGATGGAAGATTATTCTCTGTACCATTAAAATTTTCTAAAATTTTCCTCAAGTAAAGATTTGTTAATTAGTAATTTAAGTTTTATCTTCACTTAATTTTTCTCAAACAAGTCATTCTCAAATAAGAAAAAAGTATAGTGCTTTTAAAGGTGTTTTCGACTTAATTTTTGTCAAAAAAAACTACATTGTGAAAAATGGATTTGTTCTTCACTCAATTGTTGTTCAAACTAAATTTTTTTGTCGAAGTTAAAAATTTTAGCTCAAGAGAAGGTGAGGTTTTCTTAAACTAAATTTTTCCTCAAATTAAAAAAGTTATTTCAAAAATACTTTAAAATATGTGTTTGTTTATGTAAAGGCCTATGTTTGTAATTTTTATAATTATATATATATATATATATTTTGTAGTTACGAATACTTTATTAGAAAATGTAAATTTTGTATGATGGAAGATGAAATATGATTTGATTTGACATATTTATAAATAAGAATAATTATGCTATCAATTACATGTGATGTATTATAAATATAGTTAAATTCTAAATAGGAAATATTATGTTAAAATGTTTAAGTTTGTATTGAACTTGTGATGATAAGAAATACTGACTCTACTAATATGGAATTTATATAGAAGTAAGAATAAAAATGTCATAAAAATATTGTGTAAAACTCTTTCAATTTTTATCTTTTACATTGCATGTTATTAATGTAACTAATATTAAAATGAGAGATTTACAGAAACAAATTTTGAAAAGCATTTTTAGATAATTCATATGCTAACCTGAAATTTCATCTAATGACTCTTTATAAAACATATAATTGCATGATAGTGTGTCTGTTTCAATATTAAACTTTGTTTGTTAATGCTTATCAAACAAAACTTTACAAAAAGATTTAACTATTTTTAAAACATAATTTACTCATCTTTTCTTGTATTTCTTTTGTCTATTTTTACAGTGTCACAAGAATTTATAGAAGAATGATGAGTGAGTTTTATGAATTGTAGAAATATATACAGTTTTGATATATGCATGTATATAAATTTTTAAAACACTAACTTATTGCATTGTATTTGTGTAATTGTGTATTATTTTCAACTATGAAGATTGTGTATTACATGAGAGCTAATAATGTTTTAAGAGTGAGATATCAACAAAAATAAGTTGAGAAGAGGAAAACAATTTTTTTTAAAGATATGTATATAGTTATAATTTCTACCAAAAATCAAGTTTATTTTGAAGATTTTTAAAGTATAATATAAATATTGTATACGTATTTATATATTTTTTTTTAAATTAGTGGTTGCTAGTATGATATTACACTTTTAGGGAAAGTTGATAAATATTTAAATGTGACACTCGAATGTAAAAATAATAGGGAATTAATGGAATTGTGAAAAAAAGAGAGTAATGGTATGTGGATTATGAAAGAAAATGGAAGGAATAAAGTGAACAATATAAAAAATTGTTTTTAATTATTTAATGAAATTAAAATAATAATTAAAGTATATAAAAACAGTTTAGATATCTTCAAAATATATTCATAATTATGACATTTTTATGTTTTTACTCGTTTATTCATTTAAGGTTATTTATTTATTCAAACTTTTGTATTTCTTGAAATTTGATTTATTATATTTTTATTCTCTGAACAAATATTTCAGTAAATTAAGAATAAATATGTATATAAATTACTATTGATTTGTGAAACTTTGAATATACATAAACGATATTTTTCTCTAGTTTTTTTTAGGATTCGATTTTGCTAACCAACTAATGTATAAAATCTAATAACTATTAATTTTTTGGATTTCAAGCTAATACTTCGTTGGCCTTCTGCTATAGCCAGCTTGCACAAAACGGTCCCAGGTTTTCAGTCAGCTATAAATATATGCATGTTATACAACAATAATTGCATTTATTGATAGAAAATATTATTAAATATTAGCATCTTTTATTATTTTTTTTCTAAAAACAACATTATCCATAATATATATAATTTCATTTACAAATTATCAGGTTTTGCAGTGAGGATTGTATTAAAAGTTCTAGATTAAAAATAAATATATTTCATAATATATAAATATATACAAATTTCATCCAAAATATAGATTTTATAATATTAAATTAAACTTAAATTTAAGTTCTAAGTAATAATTAAAATTAATTTGAATATATATATATATATATAGTTACATTTGAACACACATGTATTAATTAATTTTACATTATTTAAAAAATATATAAATATTTTTTATATTAATAAAAAAATTATTAAATATAAATTAATTTTTTAAAAATAATTAATTACTATCAATTAAATTAAATATTATTTTAGAAGAATTACTAAAATTAAGTGATAAATTAAGATATATATTATACTAAAGTAATACCTAACGTGTGACTATACTTCAAGTAAAAACGTGTTTTATGAAAATTGTTAAACAAAAGTTTTATTTAGGGAGAGATTATCGTAATATCTTAATTATATAGTTTGGATTTATGCATGTATTGATTAATTGTAACATTTTGTGATATTTAGCATTTGGTTACTCTCGGTTTTGTTGAAGAATTTGTCTCTTTTCTTATATTTATTACCATCTCTTTTAATAAAAACTTACAAAATCAGATATCAAAGTAAAATAAATAAAATATCTTTTAATTAATTATATGCGAGGCACAAAATTCAAAGAAATTATTTTAATATACTTTTTTCTTTAAAAATATTCATAGAAAAGTTACCCAATGAAAGCAATGTTTTCTGACAACGATTATTATTATTATATAGATATAGATATATATAATAGTTGCGAAGTGGTGATCTTATCCATTTGACTAGAGTTATTTTAATGGTTTTTTTTTTCAAGATAATTTCTTTTAAAAACACTTAATAAATTTAATTTTCTAAAAAAGGTTGTTTTCCCTTTTAGCAACCAATATCTACTAATCAACTTAGTCTTAGATGTTCTATCTTGACTTGTTATTAGAATGTTCAGATCTTTTTATCGATTAAGGGTAATTTTATAAATTAATTATTAAAATAAATAAAAATTTGAAAAATAATAAAGTGATATAATTTTAATTAAAATTTAATTTTATTTAAATCATGTCATTTTAATACAATTTCAATTTAAATAAATTGAAATTATGTGATTTTGACACAACACAATTTCTTTGTAACGTAGCGTTCACACGAATTACAAATTTTAATAAATTTTAAAATTTTACCTAATAATTAATATACAAAATCACATCCCTACAACACAGTAGTTTTTTGTCAGATTTTCATTAAATAAACTAGAATCATAATATTATAAGAGAATTTGTTTTTTTTTAAATTGTGAAAGTTTGAAAGGACATGGTATATGCCACATTTCTGACCTAAAGAGAACCAAGCAGGGCCCATTGCCCTAAAAATGACTGACAAATGGTACTCTCAATCCCATCTTATTCTAAATTTTTTCCATTTCAAAGCTTTTTTTCCCCAATGGAAATAGTAACTACACTACCCTCCTTTCTCCTTCTTCAGTTTGTTCAATACAATTCCAAAACAGAATATACTAGTGCCTGCAAATGTGCTTTGTTTCCTACATACACTTCAATATGAAAAATTAAAAAAAAAATATCACTTTCAAATATTCAAACTTATTAAGTAGGATTTTCATATTTCTCCATGTTGCTTGGATACTTCCTAATCGATAAATTATCTTAATTACTATGGGAAAATCATGTTTAAGGTTATTAGAAAAGTGAACTTTAAGCCTAACTCAACTCCATAAAATCGGGGTTTGCACCCACTTATATAGAATGAAAGGCTCATATATTTCGTGAAAGGAATGTTTGTGTTGATAAGTTGACTAATTTAGAATTTATTTATAAAAAATCTTTTCATTGGTACAATAGATTATATTACGAAGTGAACTTTAAGCCTAACTCAACCCCATAAAACCGGCTCATAGGGTTGAGGTTTGCATCCACTTATATACAATGAAAGGCTCTAATCTCTAGTTGATGTGGGATCTCCAACATATTGTCATCTAGTTTGTTCTTATAATTCTTTATAAACATGTATAGTCTATCTATATATCATTTTTGTTAACATATGTGTTTTTGTCTAATCCCCTCATTTTTTTTTCTTTTTTAATAATATTTTTTTTTCATGCGATGACAAATAATTGTTGTTACTTGAGGTGTGTTAAGATATCAAGTTGCATACTAATATCTAACATTGAAAGCTTTTATTTAAAAAAATATAAAAGAAAAATGAACCAAACTAAATCAATATTTTGGGATTTGGTTCTCTGGTTTTATAGTTTTTAAATAGGAGCATTGCCCCCAGAAAATGTATATTTTTATTAAATATTTTTAAATAATATTTTTCTCTTGCGAAAATCGGTGTTGTTTACGAAATATAATTATAAAAATAAATATGAAAAATGTAAGAGACAAAACGATTATATGATAAATTGAATTTTTATTATAAGATTATGTATTTTGAAAATTTATTATATGTTTTATGAAATTATTGTAATCTAATTTTTGTCTGATTAAATAAATTTATAATATTGGAAAAACCTTTTATCATAAAGGAAGGGTAGCCCATTCTCTAATATTGGGGTGTCAAATTAAATTTTAGTAGAGACAGTGAAGCTGGAGATTGAGTTCTGCGCTTATTGGTGGAGCAGAAGCAAAATAAATAAATAGATTTAAAAAATTATTTGTAGGAGGAAAAAAGTAAAATAATTTAAAAAATTGTGAAATGTATTGTAATACTAATATATTGTACTTGTTTGCATTCATTTATTATTATTTTTAACTAAATAGATCTAATTTTATTTTATCTTATATTTTTTTATTCTTTACTTTTGTTTCTCTTATCTTAATTGAACAAACCATTAATCTGAATATTTTAATTATTCGGGTTTGGTTTGCATTTAATTTTTTTGAGATGTTTAATATTTCGAATTTTTTTTATGTTTTCATGTCTCTTTATCCAACTACCTTTTTATACTATTGTTACATTTCAATATGATATTCCTCCAATAAGATTGTTGAGATATTGTGAACATAATTTAAGTGTCTTCACATATCTAACGAGACATAATAGTATTGTAAATTTTCATACAGATAAATGTCTTTTTTAAAAAAAAACCAACAATTAGATATAAAATAGAAGAAAGTTATTTACAAGTTTGTCACGCTAACATGCACGAATAATTTTATACTCTCATAAAGAAAACACTTTTAAAAACTGGATTGTTTAAGATCCAGAACATCTTAGTGAACGGAGAATAATTGAAATTATTTCTAACAATTAACATATATCAAGAATAGGTTAACTCATCTCCAACAACCAATATATATCAATATATCTTGGTTAGGTAAATCATATCCTAACATGTTCACTGATACGTCTACTCTCTTTTATAACTAATCATAATTAAGTAGATAAATTATACTTAATTATGTCCTAAAATTATAATTAAAATCTATTTGGACTTTTAGCAAACTCCTATGTATGTATGACTTCATTAAAATCAGTATAAATAAGGTGGTATCTCATGTAAAAATACATTTGAATAATTCCTTATAAGTGTCCACTTTGAATACTAAGATGACACTTAATTGAACATTGGAATAATTACAAGTATTTCTTTGGAGATTGAGACCAAATAGGTCTAGACTGAGATAGGAAAATAGCGATGAGATAAGGAATTGATCAAGCAATAGGAGTTGAAGACAATGGTGCAATCATCTTTCGATATGCAATGATATCCACTAATTTGGAATCTTTCTTCAGATTGAGAGATTTTGTAGGATGCATCGGAGTGCTCATGATTTTAGTATCATCTAGTTTGAATTTCTTCAACAGTTCCTTGAAATACTTGGATTGATGAACAAGGATTTTATTGTCTGCCTCTTTGATTTGAAGTTCCGAGAAAAATGTTAGTTCACCCATCATCCTCATATCAAATTCTCTTTGCATAAGATCATAAAATTCCTTGCACAAGAATTCATTAGCTACACCAAAAACAATATCGTCTACTTAGATTTGAAGTAATATAAATAATTTTGATTATTGTGTTTACATCGCCTTTTTTGAAATTATTTTCAATTAGAAAGTTACTTAGACGTTCAAACTAAGTCTTAGGAGCTTGTTTGAGACCATACAAAACTTTGTTTAATTTGAAAACATGTTTTTGACAATGCAACATTTTCAAAACTAGGGGGTTGTTCAACATAAATTTCTTCTTAGATAAAATAATTAAAAAAAAACACTTTTAACATCTATTTAATAAAGTTTTATCCTACTGACTGTAGTAAAAGACAATAATATACGAATATCGTCTAAACGATAACTAGGTGCATAAGTCTTAATATAGTCTAATGGTAGAGTTAGCATTTAACATCGTCGAAGCCATTTCTTGTAAAGATCTATTCTTTCTCTCAACAACACCATTTTGTTATAGTATCCTGGGAGTACAAAAGTTATGGTTAATACCATAGTTCATGCAAAGAGCTCAAAGGTTTTCATTTTCAAATTCACCACCATGATCACTTACTGAAATAGTTGACAAACCTTTTTCATTTGGAATTTGTTTAAAAAAATTACATAGAACCTTGTAAGACTCACTCTTGTGACTTAGGAACTTAACCCATGTACATATAGTGAAATTATCAAAATCACTAGACCATATCTTTTGTCCCCAATAATCTCGGTTCTAGTAGGCCCAAAAAGTTCTAAGTGTATTAGCTTAATGGGTCTTTGAGTGGATATTTCGTTTTTTCTTTTGAAAGAATTTTTAACTTGTTTCCCATTGACATATGCCTATTAGAGAAGATTATCTTTGAATCACATTGTTCGCAAACCTCTCACGAGATTATGTTTCAATATCTTATATATTAATATCAAGCTAGCGTGACCACACTTTGTATGCCACAATCAATGATCTTCTCATGTAGACATGAGACAAGAGACCCTTTGATTGGATACCTTATCCATATCAATTTTATAAAGGTTTTCTTATCTATTGGCAACAAACCTTTTGGTTCCATCATTTTTATAAATTGTGCACTAGTCTTTGTAAAAAACAACATTCTTCCCACTATCACATTATACTTAGTAGATTGTGTTTAAAATAGTCTACTAATAAAACATTATTAATATACATAGAAGGTTTCAGACTTACCTGACCATCACTAGTCACCTGGCTATGCTAATTTCCTCTGAATTTAGGTCTTGGAATATAGACCTTTTATGATGTGAGCAACCATTGTTCAGGTACCATGACAGGGTCTTCTTGTTTGCAATGAGGACATTTGTTAAGGGTATTATTCTCTCTTTATGTAGCCACTCAGTTATGGGTAATTTCTTGTCAGTTCTCTTTGGTCCACCTTTAGAGGGACCATTAGATGATGCAAATGTTGGAATGTAAGACGATAGAGGCATATGGATGCATTGTGTTTATTTTTCTTCATATCCTATACTAGTCTTATTATGAGGTCCTATGGAATTCCTAATTAGAAGATCTATGGAATTACCACACATTTCAGAATGTGCTAGGACTTTCCCAAGAGCAGACTTTTTAGTCCTAAGATCGTCTATTGCTTTGTTGTTTACAAATTAATCAGTTCTTTTTCCTAGTTTTTAACTAGAATAAGTTCTTTTTGGACCTTCATAAGATTAGTGTTTTGAGTTACTAGAATCTAATTCAAATTCCTATTCTCTTTAACAATTTTTTTTAACCAGTGAAACTTTTGAATTTTCCTTAGTTAGGTTATCCAGTTCATAACTGATAGTTTTATATTTCATTTTCAATGCTTTATACTCAGATATAATATGTGTATTTAAGATACTAATACCTGATATGCTTCTCTAACTGAGTAAAGAATAGCAAGGTCCACCTTTTCACCAGATTCTTCAGAATGTGATTTATTCTCTCTATCATCCACAAGGCTTATATGAGTTTCTTCTTATGTTTTAAAGTTAGATAGATCCAAGTATTCCCATGTAGACATGAGGCTCTTTTCTTTAATGATTTGTTTTCTTTATTTCGTTCTAAGAATCTCCTTGATACTACTTTGGACAATCAATTTTGATATATCTAGACTTCCTGCAACCATAGCACATCAATTTAACTTTGGCATTCATACCAAATAGTCTATCCTTCCTAAAATTTCTTTTGCTTTTTCACATTCTCTTGAATTTCTGGGTGATGAAGGTAAGATCCTTGTCATCAGACTCTAAATCCTATGATGAGTTTTTAGAAGCTTCAAGAGCTCTAGATGGTTCATCCTTCTCACTCTTTTGTATTTTTAAAAGCATAATAATATTTTATCTTTGATTAATATTGATGCCCATATAAAATTCACTTATATCGATTCCTTGCATATAAAATTATTAAGATAGTCTCTTAAATATTGATTCCTCGTATATTTATAAAAACTCCTTATCGTTATGAGCAAATGTTGATAACAATTAACATTTCAAATCTACTCCTATCATTCAAATATGTTAAACATTATCATTTAGGTCAAATGCTTAGAAGTACTTTTCAGTCAAATCTAAAGATTAAAATCATAATAAAACAAGCATTAAGAATAAAATAACAATACCAATCATCAACCAAGAACAAAATATTATATTTAAATATCACCTCAATACATAAGAGTTTGAACAAATTACTCCCGATCCCAAAGGGTAGAATTATCCACTCATGTTGGCAATTACAAGCATGGAAAGCAAGAAAAGAAGATCCAGGATGTTTCTCATTGACGACTACCTCCTCTAGGGTTTTCTATCACCTTCTATTCTCCCAATGATGTTTAGGATTGTGCCTCACGCCTCATATTTAACCTAGTTGGGCTTGGGCTAAAGTGACTTCTCGCCTGGGTCAATTGGACGAGAAAAAGCCTAACTTCTCTGCAGTGATCTCGCCTGGGCAAGATTGGACTAGCTTGGCGAGTTTGTTTGTAGTGTTTTTGGCTTAGGTCAGTTTGGACAAGTTGAATCAACGTTTCAACCTTCCATTTTCATCTTTTCTATTTTCCTTTAGCCCTTTCATCTCCATTTTCTTCTAAAATCGTTTGAGAATAAATCGTTCTTATTCATATTATAATCACAAAATATGGAAAAAGGTTTAAATTCATAAATTAGGGGTTAAATTATAGTTATTTTATCAATAAATATCCATAAGTTCATGTATTTTAATATGAAATATTACTGAGATATGACACTTATCATAAGTCAATTATGCTCCCCATTTCAATGGAAGAGTCCTGAGAAATTTTTCATTGATATCATACTGGCTTATAAAAGTTCCCAAGGATCTGAAGTTGTTCAAGATGATCTACATTCGCACTATCATCAACTGGATGGACTCATTTTTCACCATTCTAAACATTCATATTGGGTTCTAAGTAGAGTGAGTTTGTTTCTTCTCACCTCCTTAGACCTTTCATGAGACAAAGCATGTGTCTCCCACATATCCTTTCAGCTTATCATAACATGAACTTTAAAGACCTCGTCTTTAGATAGAGCGCACATAAGGATGTGTCTAGCTTTGGCATTAAGTTGATATAATGCCTTCTCCTCTTCATTCCAAGAATCATGGTCAATGATATCTCACTAGAAAAATCAAGTAGAGAAGAAGTACATTTCTTGATGACTTTCAAAAGATCAACATTATTGAATTCCAGAAAAGATGTCGTCATCCTTAGTTTTAAGTAGTCATATTTCTCTCCCTTGAACAAGGGTGGCCAGTTGATGGTTTGTCCATCGAATTCCATGAGTTCACCTAGGATTGTCTCCTCAAGTCCTATAAAGAATTAACTTCTGTGGTTAGCTTTGATACCAACTATAGGGACAATTGACTCTAGAAGAGAGAGGGAGGAGGTCAAATGGAGCCTGAACTCAAACCACAAACCCAAAAAACAAAACAAACACAACTTCTAACAAGTAAAGGATAAAGGACAAGTATACCACTAGAGTGAATTTACTAAAGACCGAGAACATCTCGATCAACCAAGAACATCCAAAGTTATCTCCAATACCTGACATACATCTCTCCAATACCTGACAAATTATACTTAAATACGTCCTAATTTAAGTCTTTAACAAAAGTACTATACAAGTATGAATTCATTAAAATTAATATAAATAAGAAGATAATCCTGGATAAAAACACATTTGAATTATAACCATCCACTCACGATATCAAAATTTTACTTAATTAAGTTTCACTAATTCTCTGTACCATTTCCAAAACCAAAACCAAACCAAAACCGAGATATAATCTGTCCGAGACCGAAAACAAGAACAAGATAAAATATAGCACTGATGAGGAACCGACCAAACAATAAAAATTGAAGAGAGTAATCCTATAAAATTATTTCGGTCTTATAACACCATAACTGTAGGATAATATTTCAACGTAACTTTCTCATCAGCTGAGAGATGTTACATTTATGAGAAATAATTCTCCTGTGTTAGCTTCATGTCAACTACCTAATCACTAAAAGGCTAATCAGAATTCTGTCGTCTAGTCCTACTATTCAAAACTCTTTTAGGCCAAAGAAAAATAAAAAATCAGGTCTCAAATACAATGAACATTATTATAATTCTGTTAAAAGTCATTGATCACAAGCCAGCCGTGAAGGTTAGCTATAAGCGCGTTATAGCCCTACAAGACAGAGGTCCGAGCAGAGTCTGGTGCCTATATATACCCTTTGGAATGCACAACAAGGACATATCATAGCAAAGTTGAAACACAAAGAAAAATGGATTCTTCTTTGTGGACTTGTCTGATTCTGTTATCACTAGCTTCTGCTTCCTTCGCTGCCAATCCAAGGACACCAATTGATGTGCCATTTGGCAGAAACTATGTGCCTACTTGGGCCTTTGATCACATCCAATATCTCAATGGAGGTTCTGAGATTCAGCTTCATCTCGACAAGTACACAGGTATCTATCTATCTATAACTGTTACTGTGCTACTATGTGATATGATATGATATGCAGTGAATGCAACTTGGTTATAAAATTTATCATTATAGTTTTTACTCATGCAATTTGAACAGGTACTGGCTTCCAGTCCAAAGGGTCATACTTGTTTGGTCACTTCAGCATGTGTATAAAATTGGTTCCTGGTGATTCAGCTGGCACAGTCACTGCTTTCTATGTAAGAAAATAATGTTTGTTATGATTTTAATTTTCTGTACCATTTTTTTGCTGTTGTGTAACCTTTTGGCTGTGATTGGAACTATGCAGTTATCATCCACAACCGCAGAACACGATGAAATAGACTTTGAGTTCTTGGGGAACAGAACTGGGCAACCATACATTTTACAAACAAATGTGTTCACAGGAGGCAAAGGTGACAGAGAACAGAGAATCTACCTCTGGTTTGACCCTACAACTCAATACCACAGATATTCAGTGCTATGGAACATGTACCAGATTATGTGAGTACCCTATAGTTCATCAATTTCACCTTGCCTTTATCTTGACAATTTCTCACCTTCCCATTATCATGGACCCCCAACACAAACACTTTGTAGTAGCAAAAACATTTATACTTATTCTAAAAGATCAGTCAGTGAAGTTTTTTAAATGAACAATTTTGTCACTAAACGTCTGTGATCTCAATATAAAAATAAACAGTGTTTGACTCTATTGTATCAAAGAGAATACAATAATTACTTTTGTTATCATTACTAAAAGAGAGGCAAATGGGGTTGTGCAGATTCTTTGTGGATGACTACCCAATAAGGGTGTTCAAGAACAGCAATGACTTGGGAGTGAAGTTCCCCTTCAATCAACCAATGAAGATATACAATAGTTTGTGGAATGCTGATGACTGGGCCACAAGGGGTGGTTTGGAGAAAACAGATTGGTCCAAAGCTCCCTTCATAGCCTCTTACAAGGGCTTCCACATTGATGGGTGTGAGGCATCAGTGAATGCCAAGTTCTGTGACACTCAAGGCAAGAAGTGGTGGGATCAACCAGAGTTCCGTGACCTTGATGCTGCTCAGTGGCAAAAACTGGCTTGGGTACGCAACAAATACACCATCTACAACTACTGCACTGATCGCAAACGCTATCCCCAAGTACCTTCAGAGTGCACCAGAGACCGTGACATTTAATCATTTTAACCTATACTTTTATTGCTCTCATTGTTCAATATATCACTACCATAAAGTTCCCACCTAAGTACTGATACAGATTTCATTTCAGCTTCTTGTATTGTTGATAATCACATATCATCATCATTTATTGCTACTCTTTGGGCTAAGCTATGTACCTAAAGAAATGGCAATGTGCTTTAATTTGTATCTGTAATTCTATTTCATTCTGAATCAATATACCACTGTTACTACTGGTTTATATGGTGTTATTATTATTCTTGGTATGCCATTTTTGTTCTGTACTTTTTTCTGATGAATGAGTTGGAATGCATTTGTGTATATCCTTGTTATTCGGTCCCAGAATTGAAAAGACACCGACAGGGGTAGTAAATGGAAAAGGAAAATAAAAAGCAGAAAGGGGTGGTGAAGAAGGGGGTGATTCTGAAACATAGACAAAAAACATTGAACAAGTGTACCTGCCTGGCTCCACTCAGCAACACTTCTACACGTGACAGTAAGGAGGTTGCAGTGGATAATCACGAATTTTGGGAACTGTGTTTTGGATTTGAATTGAACCACTATATTTTAACATTTTCTTATTATTTTATTTTTCTTTTATGGAAATATATAATTTAAATTATCTTTTTAAGATTAAAGTTTCACTGTGCTTACTTTTTAAAATTGGTTTACGAGACCATTTATATAGCTGTATATATATATATATATATATATATATATATATATATATATATATTATATTATATAAAATATTTTTAAAATATTATTTTAAAAAAAAAATATATATTTTTTTTTTTATTTTAGTGTGTGTTATATATGTGTTCTATATATTTTTGTGTGTTTTTTTTTTTTT
>Ga0123342_1003597_pt1 | contig 24716 bp, 16 predicted proteins | sample Turbeawhitnodule_FD_89960 | JGI IMG/M metagenome (GOLD analysis project Ga0123342, IMG submission 89960) | Root nodule microbial communities of legume samples collected from Mexico - Turtle bean Mexico white nodule | ecosystem: Host-associated > Plants > Roots > Nodule | place: Mexico: Nepantla... | reverse complement strand
TGGTCTTCGGCCGTCTCAGTTAAGTCTTCTAAGGTCTCGGCCTCCCGGCCTCTCGGCCAAGTCTTCTAAGGTCTCGGCCTCTCGGCACAAGTCTCCCTCAGTCTCGGCCTATCGGCCTTTCGGCCAAGTCTTCTAAGGTCTCGGCCTCTCCCATACCGGTACAAAAATAAATAAAATGAAAAGTTTAAGAAAAGTTTATGAAAGTTTACAAGTGATGGGTGTGATTAAAATTGATTTTTTTTAATTGATAAAAATGTAAGTTTACATATTTGTCCTTATATTTAAAAATTGTTGAAAAAATAATTTGATTGATTATTTGTGAATTATAATTGTTTGAATTAAAATATTATTTTTGGTAATTGAAATATTATTTTCAGTATTTTATTAGAGATAACTTCAGAAAAATATAAATGATGTAAAATTTTCATACCATGTCTATGATTGTCAGAAACTTTGTTTAGAAAAAAGTTGTAATTGTGGTTTATTTATTTTTTAATTATAGTTGTATGCAATTAAAAAATTATTTTTTAATTATAGTTGTATGTAATTAAAAGATTATTTTTGTTAGTGTGTTGGAGCATATTATTTTCGATAATGTGTTAGAGCTAAAATTTGATAAAGCAAAAAATATTAATAAAATAAATATTAATGCAATAAATTATAATTTAAAGCAAAATTTATGGATAAAGTCCATGCATAACAAATATTATAAATGTGCATAGAATTTGTATCATAATTAAGATTACAAATCCGAAAAGAAAAACACATATGCATAATAAAAGACAACCAAATTTTTACATAGTTTAGGAATTCATAGTCATTATCTTCACAAGCTTTCTTATTCGTCGTTCGAGAGGTAGGCCAACAAAGAGTTGTTTCACCTCATTAGAATGACCACACAGGAAGTCATAACAGTTTTCCAACAGATCTTTATCCTGTAAGTTCATCTCCACAAACATTTCCCAGATATAAGATTCAGAGTACTAAAAAGTCGATGTACGGCGGAGTGAGCGTCTGTGTTCACGAAATATGGAGTTTCGTTCTTTTTCTGCAACAACATGGCATCTGTTATATTGTAGATTTTCTTCTGTAGCATTAGTCACTCGCTCTGATGACAAAACGATAACCTCAGAATGGCTTGTCACTCAACAATATGACATAACCTATGTGACTGATCGCTACCCCTCTCAAGGATATCAGTTAATCCTTCAAACCTTGTATTAAGCCTTTCCAATTGCATATCAATGACGTCTACCATGGGGGCTTTTCTTTTTTATCCCCTAGAAGAAGAAGTACTACCTGATGGTTGGGATGACTGAGGTGGCATCGATGAGGGTCTCAGATTAGGGTCAGGACTGTATGAATCGACATTAGGACCAGCTGAGCGAGGAGTTTCACATTGGGTCGCATCAATATCCGGCTCCTTTAGGATGTACTCCATATTGTGATCGTCATGGTCTACATTAAAATGATGAGATTAAGTTTAAGTTGATGACTGTAGTGTTGTTCTCCCACCGTGGCTGCTAGCATGATCAAGCCTCCATAAGTCTTCCATCAAGTTGTAGTGCTTGATGGGTTTATGCGCCACTTTGTAGTTGTGGGTTTTTCCTATTCATTAATGAAAAAAATACATTGATATTCATAATTACTGGTTAATGTATACGATAAGTCAACATCAGGTTGAATACGTTACCTTTATCAACGCATCCCACACTTCATCATCAGCCTAAAAAATATTTTAGCTTTGATTCCAAGCAAAACGACTTAGTCCACTAAATAGATCATGGATCTCATGGCATCTGTCCTTAAGGCTTTTCTACCTGTTCTTCACATGATTTTTTGTAATCTCTACCAATCCAATTTGATGTAGGGATTTAACGATGTTTGTGTAACCCAAGGTCGTCCCACTACCGTTAATGCGATTACCCATAGATGCCTCATCAATCATGGCATTCAGCAGTCAGAAATCCATGTCGGTAGTCCATTTTTTGTGTTCATGGATACCTGCAGATGACTTTGGAGCAATACCCTTCCCGCAATCCATGTATCAATACTTGTTGTATTTGAATGTATATTTTGCTTTGAAAGAGAGACTATATTTATAACTCTGAAATGTAGTTGTTTATTGCAGTTTTAATCACTGAATCGGTTAAAATAAGTTTTCAAAAAACTATTATGAAAACACATATTTAACCGATTGAAACCACAATTTAACCGGTTGAATGAGTCTAGCAGTTGCATAACTAATTCAAAAATTAGTTTCAAAAAACCTCAAGCCAACTATGTGACAAACAACTGATTATCTCGATGATTCAACCAGTTGTTTTTCCTTTGCTTGGAAAAACACTTTGTTTCTTTTAAAACTGATTGATCAAGCTTTGTGTAGGAATTAAAACTGATCTTAACAAAGATTCTAAACAACCTAATCTAAACCCAAACCAAAAAGCAACACGGCTTCAGGCTTCATATGGATTTGACACATCAAAGCTCCCATGTTCAACAACGATATCTTTCATTATGGACCAAGTACGACGTCAATTCTTGTTGACGACGCTCCTTTTGTGGAACCAACTCCGGCATAGCACTATTTGTCTTCGTTGACACACGTAACACATCCAATCATGCAAAGGATTGGCATTGCTGCTACTTGCGTTTGCAAATTTATTTACTCTTGTATTTGTGAAATTAGTGTGAAATCAACACCCATAACATCGGGATTTATGTCATTGTGCTAGACATCTCCACAATGTTGAAATACATAGATTAATGGTTATCGTTATCCCTGGTCACAAAACCTTCACAGTCATATAAGTTTAACTATTAGGTCTAAATAACCATATTTAAAAAAAATAATAGTTTGTAAAATAAAAAATTAAAGTATATAATTAATTTATAAGATCTTAGCGTAAAATTATTGTAGAGTTTAAATTGTACTTTCTTCACTTCTAAGTTTTTTATTTTAAGTTCTTTTTACTTCATTTCAAAAAAATATTATATGTACAGTAGTATTTTTATACTTATAATTAATTTATAAATTCCAAATAATATTCTTTATACTTATAACTATTTTATAAATTCACAATAATATTTATCAACTTTTTTACTTCATTTTTTAGAAAAAATTAAATATTATATCTAAAGTATTTGTAAAATAGTATTTTCAAAAATTAAAATATTTTTTATACTTGTAATTATTTTATAAATTCAAAATAATATTTATAAAGTTTTTTACTTGATATTTTTTTAAAAAAATTGTCCTGAACAGGAATGCTCGGGACCTCGGTCCAAATACTTGGGGGAGGTAAGCTCGGTGTTTGGGTCTAAGAGGTGGGTCGTGAGCTCGACCCAAATGTTAGTCAGCCCATAAAAGGTAGTTAAAATGAAAGATATAATTGTTATTATTTAAATCTGTTATCATATTATTCTGAAGATGAAAGATATAATTATTATTGTTTAAATTTGTTATTAGTATAATATATTTTTTAATGTAAAAGATAAGTGTGTGTGGTTATTAATTTACGTAAATATATGCATACAGTTGTTGGTTGAAAGGATAAAGTTGTTAAATAAGAGAAGCACTGTGAGTAAGGGTGCACACATAAACATAATATTTTCCTGTTGTTAGCACCTGAAGATAAGTGGTGCCCCGTTAGCAGGTGGTTTTTCTGTTATTATTTTATGCTTTCAGTAGAGATAAGATTCTCATGAGCGAAAGTTGTTACAAGAGTAGTTATAAAAGGGGTTTGAGTCCCCCCGATAAAGGTACGATGTTTATGAATACTAGACTGAAACCGAATACTTATCTTATTTTAGTAAGCTCTCACTGACTTGATCGTCAAAGTGTGATTAACAGGTAGAGCCTCATCTGTCCCAACAAAGCCACGTTCCAATGCAGCAAGAAGACATAGAACAGATTCCAGAGGAGATAAATTAGAAGTTGAGCTTCTCATTAGAGTCAATCGACGAGAACATTTGGCGCCCACCGTGGGGCCCAATAAAACCTGATCTCACCCACATTCGTGTTTAAAGCCTTGTAACGTGAAAAGGAACACTAAACATGGACCGTTGGGATTCGAAGGAAGTGACGCCCCCTTTTTACAGCAACTCATGGAGATCATGAGGGCTCTCTAGGAAGCCAATGAATAGTATAGACAAGAGTATAAACAAATCCAGCAAGAAGCTAGAGCCGAGCAAGAGAGGTGATACAATCCAAGTAGACAAGAAGATGACCAAGGACTCAAGAGACCATTCACATTATAAGCAGTCATCACAACAATCAAGTCAAGACTCCATCAAAGATCTAACGGACCTCACCAGAGGAAGAACTTGGCATAGACCAGAACACCAAATGTTTTTTCTTCTGGTCTTCTTAAAAATAAAACATGTTGTAAATAATTTGGGCTCACTTTAGGGGTCCAAATAGCAAGATAGGCTATAGTAGGTTCATATAGCATAAAAGGGAGTGTTCTTGGTGAAATGGGCTTGTTCCAAGCCCACTTTTTCAAGACAAGGCATATAGGTTTAGGAAAGTTGACTTAGCTTCTAGAAGAACAAGCCTAAGGTGCGGTTTTGACTTAGTCAAACCCTAAAAACCACCCATCACTCTTTTATAATCATACCCTTGCTTATCTTGTTTTCCAAGGCACCCATTCCTATAGGAATGGGTTCCTTACTCTATGTATCCTCAAGTTGAATTTTGATATAAAAAGTAAAACTTTGCACAAATTGTGTGAGCCTTATGTTCTCTTAACTTAGGTCTTATCTTGTGAGAGTTGAGAGCTCTTCAAGTGGCGGCCCTCCACACTTATCTTGGAGAATCCACACTCCAAGTGGTGTGTTCTTCTCTTGTCCATCACCATAAGCATTCTTTCCTTCTTCTCTTCTTCCATTGTTCCATTACGCCTTTGTTCTTTATAATTGTGTTCTTGCTTTTGCTTCCTTTTTCCATTTCGGTTTCCTCCATTACATTTGTTTCCTTTCATGAGTTTCAATTCCTTAATATGCATCATCTTCACCATTTAATGTGTTTTTCCATATGGCAGAGATAGAGTTTTCTTGGGTAGCCAATGAGGAATTGCGCAAGACCGACGAGAGAAGTAAGACTCTACAGCAGCGTGACCGACGAGGGTTGAAGGAGTACCTTGAGGCTGATCATGAAAAGCAAAAGGGAGTAGTTGGCCTCAGGGACCAAGGTCATGAGATACCAATCCATGGAGAGATGAACACCATCTCAAGAGGATTTTCTGGAGGAAGGAGCTCTGCTTCCAAGCGTAAGCGATATGCGCGGGTAGTGATGTACCTGGAGGCGAGCAGACCTGACCATCCATCAGAACCCGATCTCTTCTTCGTGAGCTCTGACTTGGAAGATGTGGTTCCGCACGAGGATGATCCAGTGGTCATATCTGTTATCACCGTGGGAAGAAAGGTACACAAAATTTTGATCGACCAGGGGAGCTTGGCTAACGTGATGTTTTGGGAGACCTTAGTCAATTTGCAGCTAGCCCCTGACTAGTTGAGGCCATACGATGGGTGTTTGGTCGGCTTCGCGAGAGATCAGGTAGAGGTACGAGGGTATGTTGAGTTGAGGACAACCTTCACCGATGAAAATGCGGCCAGGACCATCACCATCACACACATTGTTGTTAATGTGCCTTCTACTTATGACTTGCTTCTAGGTCGTCCCTCCCTAAACATGTTGCGAGTAACAGCCTTGACAACTCGTATGAGAATGAGGTTGCCTTCAGAGGAGTGAGGAGTTGATGGAAGAGTGCCATCAGGAGTAATCACCATAAAGGTCGATCAGAAGGCGACCAGAAAGTGCTACGAGAGTAATCTGAAGAATTGAAGGAAGACTTACGCAATCGCGTAGTTGAGGTGCTTGACCCTGGAAGGGGAAGCCATTCCTCAAGCGTGGAACGTGGCAAACCTCAAGTTGTATTTCAACTAAGATATTCTTGCTTAATGCTTTCTTTTTTAACAATGTGATGGTTAAGGTGATGCTCTTTTTCTCTTGAAGGGGTTTTTTTAATGAGGTCACCTAATGATAAATTTGTTCTTAGAAGATGATGCATTTAGTTTGTTGATCTACTTGAATTAGCACATGATAAGACGACCTGTCTCAGTAAGATAATCCGAGTAGGTGCCCTGTGTAAGGTGATTATGTATTGACATGTAAGACGACATGTCTCGGTAAGATGATCCGAGTAGGTGCCTTGTGTGTAAATTGATTTTCTGTTGTTAGGTAAGATGACCTGTCTTAGTAAGATGACCCGAGTAGGCGCCCTGCGTGTAAATTGACTACCTGTTGTTAGGTAAAACGAATTGTCCCGATAAGATGATCCGAGTAGGTGACCTGTGTGTAAATTGGTTATTTGTTGTCAAGTAAGACGACCTTCTTCTTGAATCCATTTTTGCTCTCGTCTGTGCACCTCATTCACCTCTTGGAGGGCCTTCATGGAATCCATCAGTTGTTGTAAAACGGGGGCATCGCTTCCTTCAGATCCCTGCGGGCCTTGCCTTGTGTTTCTCATCACGTCAGAAGGATCAATCACGAATACGGATGGGATCAAGCTTTATCGGACCCCACGGTGGGTGTCAAATGTTCTCGCCGGTTGACCTCAGTTGGATTGGATGGAGAGCTTCGCTTTTGGTATGTCTCCTCTTGGTGCACTGGAACAACGCTCCGCTGGGACAGAGGGGTCTCTACCTATTGATCACACTCCGACGATCAAGTCAATGAGAGCATACAAAATAAGTATTCATTTTCAGTCTTAAGTATTCAGAAACAACATTCCTTTACCGGGGGTCTCAAACCCCTTTTATAGATTTCCCTTCAATAGCTTCTACTAATGAGACCACAATCTCAACACAAAGCATATAATCATGAAAGAAAAACCACCTGTCAACGTGCACCTCTTATATTCGGGTGCTAACAATAGGAAAATATTTTGTTTACACGTGCAACATTATTCTCAGGTGCTAACAACATTATTCTCAACAGCTTTTATTTGCATTTTAATTAGCGTATGTGTTATAAACAAACAAAATATTTCTTTTATTTTAACTATCTTTTTGAGTTGTCTTACCAGCGCTTGGGCTGAGCTCATGGCCCACCCTTTGGGCCCAAGTTGGCCTAAAAACTGAGCTGACCATACAAAAGTGCTTGGACCAAGGTCTCGAGCACTCCTGTCTAGTACAGTTTCTTCTTTCAGTCCCAATGTGAACGTTGATTCATTAATATTGTAATCTTTGGGTATCCGTCATTTTCGTGCATTGTTCATTTTCTTTTTCATGTCAGATGCTGAATATGACAACTTTTGCTTTGATTATATTCTCTACGTCTTTAAGTATATGAAAAAATTTGAATTGTTTCCTCCCTGATATGAACATTAACCTGTATGTGATTGATTCTTCAATCATATCTCTATCACAATTGCTTCACTATAATTGCCTTGGACATTGATTATGGAAATAATTGTTATTTAAAAAAAATTAAATACTGAAAAATCACTCATTAAATAACCAAAAGCGATCACTAATTAAAACAATGACCGATTTAGTGACCAAACAACATCGGTTATTATTTTCTTCGTGCATACTGACCAAATTAGTGATTGATTTTAAAATCTTGCACTTAAAAAAAACTAGTTTTATTATTATTAATTTAAAAAATATTATTTATAATTTTATCATTATTAAAACTATTAAAGTTAATATTAACGCTTTAACGGAGGAAGGAGTTGATCGTAGGTCCATTGAGTAATGAAACTATTATTATTATTATTATTATTATTATTATTATTATTATTATTATTATTATTATTATTATTATTATTATTATTATTATTATTATTATTATTAATATAATAATAACAGTATCATTAATGTTACTATTAATATTAATTTAATTATTATTAATACTATTAATATTAATATTACTGATATTATTATTATTATATTTATTAATATTATTAATGCTAACATTATTATTATTATTATATTTATTAATATTATTAATGTTGATATTAATATTAATAATATTACTATTATTATTATTATTATTGATATTAATATTATTTTTATTATTATAATTATTATTAATTTTATTAACATTAATATTATTATTACTTTTATTATAGTTATTAATATTATTATTAGTATTATTGGTTATTAATATTGTTATTAATATTACTATAATTATTATTAATATTATTATTGCTATTGTACTAGACCAGAGCGCTCAGAGCTCAGATCTTGATGTATGGCCCAGGCAGGTCAGTTCGGTTGTTGGACCAGTATAATGGGCCATGTGATTGGGTTCAGTTTGGACAATAAACTCATTTTTGGTATAATTGAGGTAACCTTTTATACATAAATATAAGGTTGTTAATAAAAGGTATTTGTGGATCTAGGGGTACGCTTAGTGCATGTGGGGTCTAGGTTAAGTAAATGTTTTCTCCTAAACAGGATTTGTTTCTCCTGTTGAGTGTGCTTTTAGTTGAGATTAGATTCTCGTGATAGAAAGTTGTTATAAGAGGTAGGCTATAAAAGGGGCTTGAGACCCCAGGTTAAGGTACGTTGTTTCAAGACTAAAACTGAATACTTCTTAAATTCTAGTAAGCCCTTTACTGACTTGATCATCAGAGTGAAATCAACAGGTAGGGCCCCCTTTGTTTCAACGGAGCTACGTTCCATAGCAACAAGAGATAGAACAGATTCCTAAAGAGACAGACGGAGCTAGAGTTTGTCACTAGAGTCAACAGACGAGCAAGACAACTGACGATAACAACTATAATTATTATTAATATATTTAGTATTATTAAACTTATTATTATAATTATTAATATTATCATTATTATTGTAATAAATATTAATTTTATTAATATTAGTACTATTCAACAATGCTAATATTAGCGTGAAAATTGGAAGAGAAAAGTATACATAAATTTTTTGGGAATAAATTCTTAGTATAGTCACCAATTTTGTAACTGCTTTTATGACTGATTTGGTGACTATTTTTTGACATATTTTATATGACTAAAAATGTTGTTATATTGGTCATTAAATCATAAAAATAACTTTTTGTCACTAATTTGGTCACGGATAGTGACCACATTTTTCAGTCACTGATTTTGTCACTAATAGTGACCACATTTTTCGGTAATTGATTTCGATCATTCAACAATTTTCTTGACTTTGTCATCAACTATGCATCTCTGCCATCTGTAATTTGCCAGAATGTTCTCTTAAGTTATTTCTAACTTTGTTGTAAATTTGAACATTGGATGTAATCTTGGATTTGCTTTGAATCTCGATCTCCACTTAAGCTCTGTTGCATTTGACATTGATCAAGAAAGGTTTTGGCTTGTGTCTTTAATGCTTTTTCTTATTTGAATTCTTCTTAATTGTATTTCTTAGAAATTCTCTTTCTCTTCGTTATTTGCAACAACTTTGAATGCTCTGCAATAACTTCATTAAGCCCGTTGGATGCTCAACAAGAAAACTTGTGCACATTCTCCTTTACGTCTTTATGGTTCCTAAAATCATATTTTGAAACCTTTGTGATTATTAATATTTTCAATATGTGAGAGCAAATGTACCATCAATACTTTCCGTTCTTAGATATTAATTCAATTCACTATATTCAAGTTTACTAAGAACAAATATAATCACAACTTTTCTTGAATAAATTCCATAAAATGTATTTCAAAAAAACATTGAATGAATAGGACACGTGTGTGCTCTGTTTTTTGAAGTCTTTTTCAAACATAGATTTGGAATATCTAATTAAGCACACATGTGTTTGTACAAAATATTCTTCTTCCAACATTCAAGACAAATTAATTTTGCTCAGTGTGTTTCAAAGAATTTTTTCAATATTTAGACAATTTAGTCACATGATATATTCGATGAAGTTCATTTGAAAACCTTTTAGATCTTACTTAAAAGTTGCGCTTTGATGCAAATATAATTTATATGATTTAGCTTAGTCAAAACGAGTTCAGAAAACATTTGATAAACATTTAAGCACATATAAAGTGAAAGGATTAAGTTTGGAAACTTCCCTGACATTTAATCGCCCAACACATAATCATCGTCTGCCACGTTCATTTGATCATCGTTTGCCCTATGTAATGCTCATGCTTTAAATGTTCTTCTCATAGTATCGTATAGCGCATCCAAATTTTATTTTATTTTACGCATTTAGCTTTGGGCATTTGTGCGTTCGTCTAACACTAAAGTATGACGCTTAGTCCATTGAGTTTTGTTATAGATATCGTCTGTCAACTTGATAAGCCCTTAGATGTAACTCATATGATATGTCCATTGTCTGATGCTTCAATGCTTATTTTTTATGCGTCTAATGCATTATATTGTTTTGTTTTTTGTTTACACTGTTCTTATCATTATAGATTTTTGTTATCATCAAAACATGCTTGAAAGTTTTTACTATTAAATAGTTTAAGACTGAATTGCCTTAACACAAATCATCTCAGTAAATCCATGCTTTATTAAACGTAAAAAAACAATATAGTATTGTATCGTCTGACCGACAAGTATCTTCCATGATCTATTGTTAAATGAATACTATAGTTTTAGAGACGAAGTATGACCATGTTTTATACTTAATTATTTTCAACACTTAATCCAAACAAAGAATGTTGAACTTTTTTTCTAAGATATACTAATTACATGACTTAGAAATTATTTTTATAAAAATGATAAATATAAAAAATTAACTAAAACTAGAAATATTTTTTTTATCACTAAAGTAGTAACATTTGTTATTAGAAACTAGTGACAAGCCCTTTCATATGTGTACTTACTTTTTATTACATTAAAATTTAATACATATATAATTTTACAAAAGTGATATTAAAAATATTAAAAAAAATAATATAATATACAAAATATATAATTTTGTAAGAATGCTGTTAAAAATGTTATGTGGTAGTTATTTTTAAAAGAGAAATTATTTAATTATTTTTACGATAAAGAGAAATTCTTCAATTAAATATTTTATTAAATAATTAATTATTTTTTATTTATTAAAAGAATTTTTTTAATTAAAAAATAACATTAAAGGAAGTTATATATTTCCTTTATAAAAATGGTATAGACGATAAAAAATATAACTTAAATAAATGAGTAAAATGTTGCAAAATAATACAATTTAGATAAATTAGTAAAATTTTAAATGTTGGTAAATAAATGTTTCCAAATATACAAAATGTAGTGGTGTGAAATGGTAAGATTATTTAGTTTTTTTTTTAATATAAATAATGGAAGAATTTATATTTTAACTTTTATTAAATCTCTCTAAACAATTTAATGTCATTTATATAATTATAATTTTTATTTAACCAGTATTTTCTAATTTTAACTAAAGTTCCTCTCCGATCAAATTGTCAAGAACTGTGATCCATACAAAATAATATGAACTATAAATCGCTTAATTTATCTGCAGAATTTAAATTAAATCACAATCAACTAAAATATTAAATTTCACAATAAATGCCTTCAGCTACTTAAATAAACTGTACACAATTTTCATTTCATTTAATAATACGAATTTGTAAATTTTTAATCCTACCATTTTTTCACACCAAAACGCGTTAAAAAATTTATTCAATTAAATGCTTTAAATATTTTTTTAATGTTCACTGCATCACAATTATTAATTCATTTAATTTTTAATTTTTTAATCCTACATTTTTTTCACACCGAAATGCGTTATAAATTTACAAATCTCTCCAGTTAAATGCTTTAAATATTTTTTATTTTTAATTTTAGAAGTTGGTTTACCTTGATAATCTTGTAATTAGCTCAAAAAAATTTCTATCAATTATTTCAACCATATATTCCTTTTAATTTGCATTCTTTTAAATTATTTTTTTTAACAAATTTATAAAAATTTTATAATTAAAAATAACTTTATACTATTTAAATATTTTTTTATTTATAATGGATATTTTAAAACTTTTATTTATAATAATTTTTAATTCTGCAGATAAAATACATTTACTTAAATAATTCAAATATCCGAAAATTATTATAGAAACTAAGTTGAATTTATGGTTGAACTTTTATTTATGCTAATAAGTATTCATAATTTGAATTTATGTTGAATTCATTTTGGAAAAGTAGGTACATTACAAAATCTAAAAATATATTCTACTATTACTGAAATTCAAGATTCGAGATATATTTTCGCATTCTAAAATGGTAAGATCTTAAAAGCATGAAAACATAGGGTACAAAAAGTAATTTCTTTTCGTATTGTGTGTTACAATAGCCCAATAGTCCCAATAAAAAAGTAATATATATTCTATCCTTTTTAATAACAAACAGTTATATCATTTCTTTGCTCCCTTTACAATGGTGCCCTTCTCACTGTTGCAGGCGACTCCATAGAAGAGCTTTTACGCCCAATCACTGTATGCCCTTTTTCTATCTTTTTCTTCCCTTTTGCATTCTTGGTTTTGTTATGTTTCTCAGTGGTTTCAAACACTTACACAGTGATGTAAAGCTTTTCCTTTTTGCTGCGCAGAGGAATGATGTAAAACTGTTATGAAGGTTCTTCCAGAAAGAAGAGTGGAAATAATTGGGATAGGATTGTTTTGTTTGGCGTTGATTGGTACTGGTGAATTGTGCATACCCTTTTGCACAAATCTAGCGTAGTTTGCTGTTCCATGCAGTTGTGAAAACAGTTGAATAGAAGGGTAGGCACGTTATTGGGTTTGGGTTTCTGGTGATTTTTGTGAACTCCTATCATAATAATGGAATCCCCGTCTTCGAACGGATCGGTTTTGAAGCGTTCGCTGAGGAGGAAAGTGAATTTGAGGAGCTATGATGAGGATCTGATGGATGAGTTGTTTGAGAAGCAATTGGGGGGTGGCTTGAAGAAGAGGAGTAGGACCAAGGAGGATTTGGAGAAGGAGACTGAGACTGAGGCTATGATTGCGATGTCGCTTGGTTTCCCTATTGATGCTTTGCTTGAGGAGGAGGTTAGGGCTGGGGTTGTGAGGCAGTTGGGTGGGAAGGAGCAGAATGATTACATAGTGATAAGGAATCATATATTGGCTCTGTGGAGGAGGGGGAATGTGAGGTTGTGGTTGAGTAAAGGGATGATTAGGGAAACTGTGAGCAATGAGTATGAGCATTTGATTAATTCTGCATACGATTTCCTTTTGTATAATGGCTACATAAATTTTGGGGTTTCACCTGCATTTACTTCTCAATTGCCCGAGTCAAATGAGGGGACTGCTGTTGTTATTGGAGCTGGCCTGGCAGGGTTGGCAGCAGCGAGGCAGCTGTTGTCGTTCGGTTACAAGGTGGTGGTTTTGGAAGGCAGAAATCGGCCTGGTGGGCGAGTTTATACTCAGAAGGTAGGGCGTGAGGGAAAATTTTCTGCCATTGATGTTGGTGGGAGCATTATCACTGGCATTCATGCTAACCCTTTGGGAGTTCTGGCTCGACAACTTTCTATACCACTTCATAAAGTCAGAGATAATTGCCCTTTATATAAGCCAAATGGGGCACCGGTTGATACAGAAATGGATGCAAGCGTTGAATTTGTATTTAATAGGTTGCTTGACAAGGTTATGGAGCTGAGGCAAATTATGGGTGGGTTTGCAAGTGATACCTCACTTGGTTCGGTATTGGAGACTCTTAGGAAATTGTATAGCGTGACCAGAAGTACTGATGAGAGGCAGTTGCTTGATTGGCATCTTGCAAATTTGGAATACGCAAATGCTGGGTGCCTTTCAAATCTTTCGGCTGCCTATTGGGATCAGGATGATCCGTATGAGATGAGTGGTGATCACTGCTTTCTTGCCGGAGGGAATACAAGATTGATAAAAGCTCTATGTGAAGGAGTTCCTATTTTTTATGGAAAGACTGTGAATACTATCAGATATGGGAACGAGGGTGTTGAGGTCATTGCTGGGGACCAAGTCTTTCAAGCAGATATTGCCTTATGCACTGTGCCTCTTGGAGTTCTGAAAAAGAAGGCCATCAGTTTTGAACCTGAATTACCTGAAAGAAAACTGGCTGCCATTGAGAGGATGGGGTTTGGGCTGCTGAACAAAGTTGCTATGGTTTTTCCTCATGTATTTTGGGGGGAAGATCAAGACACATTTGGATGTCTCAATGAATATAGCCATCAACGTGGGGAGTTTTTCCTATTCTACTGTTACCACACAGTTTCCGGAGGCCCCGCGCTTGTTGCGCTGGTGGCTGGTGAAGCCGCCCAAGCCTTTGAATCCACAAATCCTTCCATTTTGCTCCATCGCGTTTTGACTGTTTTAAAAGGTATCACATTTATTTGATGAATGTTAATGAATACTTGAATGCCTGTATTATTATTGTATTTATTTATCCAATTAGGGAAGTGTTTTTTAGGCATATTTGAACAGGATGGAACTTAACATATATTTTCTGTCTTAAAAATATAGTAAAACTGAGCATGGACTTAAAAGAGTGATATAACATGGTTCTATTAAAAAGAGTGGAACTATATAAAATAGGATAGAATAGCTTCATAAATATTGTTTTAATTATAAAAACAGAGTTGTTAAATAGCCTTAATAACTATTGCGTTACCAAACTGCTTGGATATTGAATAGCGGCCACTATAGCATTGCGGTTGCAGATTGCATTCTTCATTTGCCTGACATCTATGGCGAGTATCTGACAAATTAAACTTTGAGTTATTGTCAATTTGTTATGCATTTTATTTTTATCTGTATGCCATTTTTTATACATATATTATTGATATATGTCATACAGTGTTATCAATAATCGGTTATGGCGTCGGCCATTGGCAAGACTCTGCCATGTGGAATTGAAAAAATCCATTCCTTGCAGATATTTTTTTGCCACAAATTCATACTCTCTTCATGTAACACCATCAAACTTTGAAGCTTTCATATCTAGGTGTTCTTTTCGCTCAGCACCATGAAGCTTTCTCTTTGTTTAGGACATTTGGCTGCCACAACCTCTAAGACACCCTTGATGACTTCACCTATTTGAGTCTTTTGATTACTGCAACTTACTTGCAGATCCTCATGCATGATAACACGACTGAGTATGTTATTTATTTATTTTGTTCTGGGAATGTGAAATGGTGTTCTTTTGGGTTGTGTTCATTTGGAATTAAACCTTTCCATTTAGTCTTTAATTTGGATATCTTTTTTATCTTTATATAGTATTGCCAAATAAATAGATTGAGATTTAATACTACTACTACTAAATAAATATCTAATTTATTGCTTAACTTGTAATGGTATTATTACATGTATGTATTAGTTAATTATATTCTCATACTTTATGGAATTTATACTTTTATATTTATGGGATCTTACTTTGATTGAAAATAGCATGCTATAGTGGCAGGATGCTGCTATTTGAACATTATAGTGTAGGGTTATGGTGTCATGGTCGTTGACCACTACCGTAGACAAGATTGCTGCTTGTGCACATATTGGTCTAAACATAGCAATCAACATGAAAATGCTCTTAAATTATAAGTTTTAACATTGTGGAACTGTATTTTAGGGGGGTTTGAATGTAACAGGGGTTTTCTATAGAGGAATAACATAGATAGTCTTTTTTTCTTTCCTGAATCCTGAAGAGATTGCCTCTTGCACAACCCTCTATCTCCTCTACGTGTCCTCACATACATTTTCTACCTATCATCTTTGTTTTCTGGCCAGCACATAGTAGTTTGTGAGAACCCTCTTTGTTAATATATTTTTCCCTTCTTGTTGCTTCTCATTTGTTGTTCTATTTTCCCATTCACTATATAGCATGCTGGTATAACCCACTTGCTTGTCCCATTCTCTCTCTGTTTTCTTGTCTGAATTGTTTAACTTGTTTGAATAGTTATCTTGTTAGAATAGGTTATCTTATCAGTTTTGTATTACCAATTTGTTAGAATTGTTTAACTAATTTTAATATGCTAGCTTGTTAGATTAGGTTAACTTATCTATTTATCTGTCACCTATGTGTAGGTTGCGAGTATCTTTGATGAAAGGATCCATATTATATGAATTGGTTAAGAGATGATCTATCTCTTAAGCATTTTTTCTATTTTCACTCTCAAGTTTGTATTAGAGTGGGTCAATCCTACTCTTTGTCCCTCACTCGCTGTTGGCCATTGTCATCTTCTCCTCCAACAAACACATAGTTGTACATCTCATCAAGTGATGTAGAACCTTGTATTTTTTAATTTAGTTTTGTCCCCACTTGCTTTCAATGCTAACCCCTTTTCCTATGGTTTCTCTATCAAACCTCAAGTTTGTTTGCCTTGTCTAGCATGACTCTTTTAAGTTGGCCCCAAAGTTAGCAATGACCTCAACTTTTTTTTCCCAGCTTGGAAAGTGGGTCCAAGTCTATGAATCTCAGATATGCCTTTTTGATTACATGTCCTTGTGCCCGACACATGTGGACACATATGTTACATATCATACACTTTTCTGAAGTATTGGATTAAAAACATTTTTTGAGCCTCTAACACTCCTCCGACACAATGCTAATGAGGCTAGGCACTGTGAATTTTTTTACAAGTTAGAAACTCAAACTTATTATGTAAGTTTGCTTTATAATTATAGAAATAAGAAGTGAATTCTATGTAATAAGGAATATTTAGATTATATATGTATTATTAAGAACGTTTTTATTTATCCACATATCATATCTTTATATATTGTGGAATTCTTTGAAGTTGTTAATTTGTCTTTAGATGAATCTTAACTAGAGTATCTTTTTTCAATGATGAAGATGATGGTCAAGAAGGGAGTGAAATGTCATAAATGAGTTAAATTTGTTTACTTTATGACTTTGAATGGACAAATTAAATTCACTTTTGTATTTGAGTAACAATATCTTTGAATTGTTATATTTGACTAACGTTTTTGTCGATACTTTTGAATATATAAATCTTGATTGTTTATTTAAATAATTCATAATAATGTTCAATGTAAATATGTATATGTATATATTTATTTGTGTCATCATGTCTTAGATTTTGGAGACCGTAAGTATCCCAATGTGTGTGTCGTGTATGTGTCTGTGCGACATAGGTTTGAGTTCTCCTTGTCCTTTGAGTTTAGTTTTCTTATTGTTCTAGCAACATGGTCATTTTGGCCCTATTTTTTCGGTTTTGGAACTCCAATCATAATTTTAAAGAAACTCAATGGCAAAAACTATATATATCTCGGTCAGCTTCTAGGGTACTATGGTTCCTTGGTCAAGGATATTGCGATCATTTAGAAAAAGTTATAACTGAAGTGCTATCAAATAGTCAAGAGTAATGGAAAAATCTTGATTTCCAACTATGCCTTCTTGTTGAAATTTGTAGAGCAACATTTTAGAACCTTGAAGACCTTCAAAACCTGCAATTCCTTTTGTAGGAAGGTTCTAAATATCTGGGAATGATATTCAACAATTATATGATTTAGCTAGAAAGTTGACATCTTTCAAGCAATTTGATAATGACATGGTTTCTTTTGTTGCTCAAGCCCAAGCCTTGTTTTTGGAAGCATATTTTGTTTGATAAAAGGAAGAAACTTGATAAGTTGTGCATGGTGTTGGTCTTGAGTGCTACGGATTCAAATTTTAATAGGTCAAGAAGTTCCTTCAATGGAAAACCATATGACATGTCTTCTTCGTGCTCCAACACTGAAAATCAATGAGTTTTGTTAGATCTTGTTGAATCTTCAATAATGGTGTTTACCGAGGAAAAAAGGACGTGGTGGTAGAAGTGGTACTCCCTAATGTTCATATTGTAAAAGGATGAGACATACTTAAGAAACTTGTTATTCTTTGCATGACTTTCTTGACAAGGCTACACATATATCTAAATTTAAGCCAACATTTTCTCATGAGGAATTACGACATCTTTGGAGAGTGTCTCAATAACCTATATTTCTCAATTAGTGGAGAGTTATGTTCCATGGGTTTTTTTATTCAAGTGCTTTTGTCTATATTTCTGATAACAATTCCCGTTTTCATTTATTTCTTCGCCCAAATTTCCTCTCCTCATTAACACCCCCTCATGCCGAGACTGACAACTCGTGCATGGGACTATATATTTATGGTGGTCTAATAGCGGTCCGATAACGGGTGGCCTGATAAGCCCAACAAACTCTCATTAGAATAGACTCTAAATGATTCTAATACCGATATTGGATTGTGCTATCTCAATCTCCAAGAAATATCTATCTGAGTTTACCGAGATCTTTAGTGTTGACAAAGGTGTTGTTTTACTTGTGAGAGGACATGGTGATCATTGCCTTTAAGAACAATGTCATCAACATATACTACGAGATAGATACACCCAACACTCGAGTGATGGTAAAAAACAAAATATTCTTCTTGATTGTGAGTCATACCAAACTGTTGAACAACATTGTTAAATTTTCCAAACCAAGCCCTAGGATACTACTTGAGGCCATATAAGGATTTGTGCAGATGACATACCAATCCAGAAGACTTCCCCTAAGCAACAAAACCGGGAGGTTACTCTATAAATTTCTTTCTGCAAATCTCCATTAAGAAAGACATTTTTGACATCCAGTTGATAAAGAGACCATCGTTGAAGAGCAGCCATCAAGGTAGTCAAAATCGAGATCTTACTTAGGATCGGATAGATAAACATGAATTGTAAATCGGAAGATCGTAACACGGATTGTAAGATCCTACAAATTTTATGAAATTCATAATTGAGTCTCATAATATATAAAAGAATACATAATTAGGTGTAAGGAAAGGGGAGAGAAGAGTAGGAGTCGTGACTGTAATGAGGAAGTTGAAAGGGAAGGGGGGAGGAGAGCAGGATTCATGACTGCACTGGATTAAAAAAATTAATTTTGTTGGAGAATTTGTAACGTTTCAGTAAAAAATTAAATTTGCAGTAAGTAGTTTCTTTCACTGTGCAGTAAGTGGATTCTTTTCACTTATTTGGGCTTTTTATCTTATTGAGCCCATATGCTACTGTTGCAGCCTCCTCCATCTTAAACAGAAACCCTAATATCAACTACTCCATCTGTTGCTGCCACACCACAGCCACTATGCCGCTCGCCGTCGCGTCGTGTCGCGACACTGTAAATGTTGTCGCGCCACCACAACCATGTAACAAGCACTGCATGTGGCGATTTCCAGCATTGCGAAACTCGACGATCCGACGCGAGTTGCGATTTGCAACGCCGATCCCGCGCGATCCGCCGGAATCGTATTATTCTGGTGATCGCATATCGGCACCATGAGTATATATCGTAAAATCGTATGATCTTACGATGCAACTCGCGATTTTGACTACCATGGCAGTCATGGCTATGAGTAAGCGAACATAAGTCATCTTTGCCACTGGAGAAAAAGTATCACCATAGTCTAAACCAAAAATTTAGGTATAACCCTTAACCACAAGGCAAGCTTTGAGACGACCAATGTGCCATCAAGATCAATTTTGATAGCAAAAATCCACTTGCAACCAACAACAAATTTCCTAGAAGGTAAAGGAACAAGTTTCCAAGTTCCATTATTCTATAGCGCATTCATTTCATCAAGCATGGCCTGACGCCAACCAGGATGGCTAAGTTATTACCTACAGATTTTGGAATGGATACAAAAGAAATAGACAAATGACAGGGATAAAAAGGTAGAGATAGTCTATGGTAACTCAAAGCAGTATAATGTGGAAAGGGATTACGGGTTGAACATATACCTTTACGGATGGCAATGGGAAGATCAGGTTCAACTGTCGAAGCCGGAGGGGGTGGAGGTGTTGGCGCTAAAAGAGAGTCAATGGACAATGGGAAGTCTGATGATGGCTATAGTGGAGGTGGTGAATCTTTAGGTGCACTAGGCACAACAAGAGGATCACAAACAATAAGAATATTAACTTGATTAGATGAAGACACATAAGGAGAAGGAGAAGATTTAAAAGTAAAGGGAAGACTTACTGAAGGTGACATATGTTGAAATAAAATAACGGTTAAGAGAATGTGAGAAACATTTATATCATTTTCGTGATCTAGTGAACCCTAAAAAAACACATTTGTGCAACCTAGGAGATAATTTATCAAGACTATGATTAAAATTATGAACAAAGCATGTGGACCCAAAAACTTTGGGAGGTAAGGGGTGGAGAGGGTCATGTGGAAATAAAAGAGAATGAGGAATTTTTCATCTAAAACTAAAGATAACATGTGATTAATGAGATAACATGCACTAAGAATAACATCACCCAAAAAACGCTGAGGAACATCACTATGGATTAAAATAATACGAGTTGTTTCAACAAGATGTCTATTCTTGTGTTCATTTGTCCCATTTTGTTGAGGTGTATAAACACATGAAGTTTGATGAAGAATACCATGAGAAGCCATAAAAGTTTTAAAAGAATGAGAAAGATACTCACGCCCATTATGAAGTTTACCTAGATATTCCGCCATTGCACCATCAAGATGTTTGGGAGCAACAACTGTGAGGAGATTTTGACACACACCATAAAGATGTTGAGTATCATTCGTGTATAATAATTTTTCCCTGTTCCCAAACTTCTGAACATGTCTCATAGGTACTAAAAAATTGTTTTAAAGATGAGTTAATGGTAAATTTGATAATAATGCATAATTGAACATCAATTTTCAACCAATGGGAAACCTCATTTTCAACAACATGCGGGTAAGATGATCAACATAACCTTGACTCTTATGTCATAATTTAATATCCGAGGCCCAAGTGTCATAATTGGTTCCATCCAATTTGTCAATGCAGAGATGAACATTGACATAATTTGTATAAATAGACAGATTAGACATAGTGGCAATGGAAGAAGCCATAGATGATAAGGAGAGATCCAGTCACCTGCCAATTGGCGATGATGGCAGCAACTCCAACGTCGTTGAGGCGGTGGAGCGGTGACTGGAAAATACCGGTGAATAGTGGGTTCACAAAAAAAATTGAACCCTGACCCTATGCTCCAGATACCATATTAAAATAAAATAAGAAGAATAGGATAGATCCCTTGTGTATATTAAACACATAGGGTTATGCTTATATAGAAAAAAGAAACATACAAAAAATATGGACTAAGTCCATTACTTAGATAGAGATATCTAACAATATCTCATAATATCTAGCAAGAAGCAAGTCATGAATGGTGAGTAGATGATATTCTTAGAGCTGAAACAAAATGTAGTAGCAAGATCAAGTGCAGAAGCAGAATTTAGAGTCATGGCTCAAGGGGTTTGTGAACTATTATGGATGAAGATCATACTCGATGATCTCAAAATAAAATATGAAGCTCCTTTGGGTTTGATGTGTGATAATAAGTCCGCCATCAGTATTGCACACAATCCAGTTCAACATGACTGAACAAAGCACGTAGAGATAGACCGACATTTCACTAAGAAGTTGGATAATGGTGTTATAGTCACCGAGTACATCCCTTCAAGACTTAAATTGGCAGATATGTTTACTAAGGGACTTCCCACAAAACAGTTCAAAGATCCTACTTGCAAGTTGGGAATGATAGATATACATTCACCAATCTGAGGGAGAGTGTTGCATAATTAGGAGATAATTATTTCGTAATTAAGTGCAGATTTCATTTTCTATTTATTAGGACAAATTTGATATCTTTTAGTGATTTGATTTGTATAGCTTTCATTACCTATTATTTATTTCCTTAATTAGGTTGTAAACCATCTATAAATTGATATTGTAATCACATTTGTAAATACATCTCAGAAATATATTTAATCTATTTCTTTCAACTATTGGTTTTGTAGGTACTAAGCACATTAAATGGAACAATAATGTCCCATTCCATTTTTTTTTCTTTATGTTCTATTCGTGTCAAATGCTACCTTTATAATATTGAAGTCCTTCTTGAAATAATTAGTCTTTATATCTATTCTCCTTCTCATGCTGTCATGTATTTTTCCCATTTTGTGACACTTGCTAGTGGAATACTATGGATATTCTTAATTGCTACCTCATATGCCTTGTTTCAAATGTTCCTTGTTCTGCAGGGATATTTCATCCTAAAGGCATTATTGTACCTGATCCAATTCAGTCCATTTGTACGAGATGGGGAAGCGATCCCCTTTCTTATGGTTCCTACTCTCATGTTAGTGTGCATTCATCTGGTGACGATTATGATATACTAGCCGAAAGCGTGGGAACCAGACTGTTCTTCGCTGGTGAGGCTACAAGCAGGCAGTATCCTGCAACTATGCATGGTGCTTTCTTGAGTGGCTTAAGGGAAGCTTCACGCATATACAGATTTTCACGTCTGCAAAACAATACTAAGAAATATATGCCTAAGAATATTGGACCAAACCATGATATACTGCTTGAATTATTTAAGAAGCCTGATTTTGAATGTGGGAAATTTGCTTTCATTTTTTATTCTTCATCAGAGAGCCTGCCTTCAATGGGGCTTCTTCAAGTAACTTTTGGTGACACCGAACAGAGTTATGAGGAGCTGTTAAACAGCTACCAGAATTCAACTAAGTGGCCATTGCAGCTGTACACTGTACTATCCCGTGAACAAGCGCAGCAGCTACAACTAGTTGAGGGAGGGGATGAAAGCAGGCTATCATTTTTGGTCAAAAGCCTTGGCTTGAAGCTCATGGGACCAAGTGCCTTGTTTTCAGCAGGTAATACATTAGTAGCTAACATTGCGTATTCTCGAAAAGGCCGTGGGAGGAACCGCTTAATTACTTGTTAAACATCATATATCTTAAAAAGGATGGTTTTTGCATCTTGTCTTCAACTGAAACCTTGTGCTGTAGAGACACCCTTACAAAAGAATTGCTTGGAATTATCTTGACTTTTCTTTTCTGCTTCTGGGGTGCAAAGTCTGTATATAATAGACTTTCGTAGATCATTGATTTGCTGCTAGAGATAGAGAGGATTTTTGAAGGCTTGACTAGTGAGATGATTCAATTTTAGAAGACAAGTCTTCAGTCATCGATCAATTATGTAATCACAGGAAAATTAGATGAAAATTGTTGACAGAGAGGTATTGGCAGTCCAAAAGGGGTGTGCAGAATTTGTAAACAGAGGGGTACTATTCCCCCAAGTGTATCATGTATTCAAATTTGTGTTCATGTATAAGTAGTGCTTACCTATACCACACCCCACCGGACATCACTGTTGTTATTTTTTTTGTAATTTTTTTTTTTCTGGAGGGCCTTTGTGCCTAACTTGTACTTGTATAATATACTAATTCCTTCTTTTACTCCTTCATTGGTTCCATACATTCATGAAAGCTTTGATTTTTAGTATAATTGCTTCATACGATTCTTTTACTAAAGATTACAATTTCACTTATTAATTACCAAAATGGATAATTTTTTAAAAAAAAATACTAAAATAGATAAGTCGTGTAAAGGTGATATGATTTTAGTTAAAATTTGATTACATTGAAGATGTGCTAACGTGATAGACTTCAGTGTATTTGAACTAAAGTTGTGCTAATAAAATTTTAATTGAAGTCATATTACCTAGTCATGACTTACTCATTTTAATAATTTTTTGAAATTTTACCTATTTCGATAATTATCTTATGAAATTTAAATGGTAAAAATCCCTGCTTCATACCTCCAATGTGTAATACTACTAGCTGGAAGAATATGCTGTGCAGAAGAATGTGAGGGAGTTACTTTTAGAACTTCTTTTTTCACGTTTGGATTGTTCAAAGAGTTTTAAGATGAGAAATGTGGCTTTCAAAAGAAGAAAAAAGTGGTTATGTTTAATATAAGTCAGGTTATTATTTGACTAAATGGAACAAAGAAGGTTAAAATATATTTTGTTTCATAAAGTTTAGCTTTCTATTTAGTTTTGTTTATGTTTTTGGTCTTTAAAATCTATAAAAGTGATGGATTTTGTGTCCTAGTTGAGGATAAAAAATGATCACTTTTTAAATGTATGGATTAAAAAAGTAACTGTGACTTTGTTTAAATAAAGTTATCTACAGTTATATTAGAAAATATAACTGGAGCGTGAAGGCCATTAGGAGAAAGACCACTGGAACTGGAAGGATGAGGTACTTGCGTCACGTGCCTCGCAGATTCAAGAGCGGCTTCAGAGAGGGTACTGAGGCTGCACCCAGGAAGAGGGGAGCGGCTGCCAATGCCTAAGCTTTGGAAGGTTTGCTCCTCGCCACAGCGTAGCTTCTACTCCTCGGATACAGATCGGCGGCGAAACCTCCTTCCGCCTCCACCGCTTTATCCTCGTCGATTCTCGCCATCCCGACGCTGCTAGACTTCGGCAACACTTTCGAGACGTGGATTCGATTCGCTGACGTCGTTCTCGCTGACGCGGCTCTCACGAGCTCCGTGTAATCCTCGTCGCTAACCTCGGACCTGACCGACGAGGACGCCACGCTTTGGCTCCTGGAGAACCTTCCAGCACCTTGCTCACGTGCTGGCCGCCGCACGTTGTGGTCGAAAGGGGAGAGGGTTCTAGATTGGCGTGGCTCTGGTTCGTCAGAATTGGGTTTTTGGTTTGCTTTCAAAGCCAAATTGCCTCACTTCATTAGCGGAATAGCTGGAGGTGCGGCGCGGAGTTCTTCGCGACAACTTATTAGCCTTCTAAAATGACGGAGGGTTCTGCGGGTTTTCTCATACCATGGGCTTGTTTGATGGATCGGGAAGTATGTCCTGATAAAAAAATATATTCTATATCCGGTCAAAGGAAGA
>Ga0123342_1003596_pt1 | contig 24719 bp, 12 predicted proteins | sample Turbeawhitnodule_FD_89960 | JGI IMG/M metagenome (GOLD analysis project Ga0123342, IMG submission 89960) | Root nodule microbial communities of legume samples collected from Mexico - Turtle bean Mexico white nodule | ecosystem: Host-associated > Plants > Roots > Nodule | place: Mexico: Nepantla... | reverse complement strand
ATCTAATATATAAAAATAACTATACACACATATAAAAATTTTTGATTTATAAAAAAAAAAGAGAGATATATATATATATATATATATATATATATATATATATATATATATATATATATATATATATATTGAAATGTTTAAGTTAGTAACAACGTCAAATATAAGTATAAAAAATAAAAGAAAATAAATATATACTTTATGGAAAGTTGTATTTATATATTATTTGGATAATGATCGTTAAATTGGTTTTAAGATAATTATTATGATTGATAAATAGTTGTTTAATCCTATGAATATAATAGTTCGTTAATACTAATGATGAATTATTATTAGTTAATTATAACATTATGAACTTTTTTTTTAATCAGCATAACATTATGAACTTAATGCATACTTATTGTTACATGGAGTTATGAATATTCTGGGTACCAGTAACTACAATAATTATTTTAATTTGTGTTATGAATAATCTCATTCAAAGATATAGTATTTGTTTTATAATAAGTTAGGGTGGTACATAGTGGCATATAAAATAGTATAGTTTTCTAAAGCACGACTTGTATTGACTTTTGTGGTGAAAGCTTAATGATGAAGCAGCTTCTTCTTTTCTTCTGCTGTGCCTCTGCTCTAACTCTTTCAGTAACAGACTCCAAATCTGATTCTCTTCAAGCTCTTTCTGATTCCTTCTCTTTTGGCTATATTCAGGTACCAAAGTATGTGATCTTTTAAGAAAACCTTTTTTTTTTCTATTTTCTTTTTTGTTCATGATTATTTTTTTGTGTTCAATAGACGAAGACCCCAGCGAACTGTTCTTACCTTGTAAATATATCTACAAGTTGTTCATCACCCAAGTTCACATGGGAGAAGATCGGAATTGCTTTTGGAGATGCTTATGGCAATAAGGTTTTGCTTCACATTTTTCATTCAATGAATTTTAAATGTTCTTCCTCTCTTTCTTCCACCTCATGTTTAAAGGGTTCAACATTTAGTTTAGGACCACATAGTGATAAATGTATTGTTTATATTTTAAGAAGTGAAATATGATAGTGGTATCTCATAAGTTTAATAAATTCTGGTTATTCTACATTCTGATACTATTTTAAGAAATTGACTTTAAATTTAATTCAATTTTACAGAAAAGTTTGTACAAACTTATATATTATAGAATGTCTTTATCTCTAATCGGCATGGTATCTCCAACATTTACAAAAATTATGATATTCAATACTCTTTTAGTTTTTTTTTTTAATTTGTAGAAGATTTTTTTGTTTTTCACTTGTTTTCATATGAAAAATACTAAGTAATTAATGTAGGAATGAGATTGTGAATAAAAAAAAAAAGTGTGGAATGGGTTAATTACTTTAACCCACATCGCTCAGTCCCACATAACTCGTAACCTCTGTAGGTCAATGATGAGGTGAGGTGAGTTAAGATAGAACAATAATAATTCTGTTTTTAAGTCAAGAAATGATAATTAATTATTATAGTTTTTTTTAGTAGTTTAAACAATAACTTTTTTTTGTTTTCTTGTTCCTAAAAGATTTAATTTGACAATATTTATTGAATATAAATATTAATTTTATGTTTATTTATATTTTATTTTTAATGATAGATTCATGGAGTGAAAAAAAATGTGAAATATTAAAATAAAATTATTATTACAATATCTACATGTAGGTATTTTTTTTAAAGATTTTGTTTATGCAAACTAAGTTTGCAATCATTATGCATAGTAACTAACAAAATTAACTCATAATTCTTATAGGTAAGAGACGGATCAAAACAAGATAGTTCTTTCTACTATGTCATCTCTACTTGTATAACTTCTCTCATAACTCAAAAGTACCAAAATTGCATCCATGTATAGCATGTCATGTTCATATATGTATATCATATCATGGTTACCAAAAACCTTGCTACTCAACATAGTACTAGCTACTCTGAGCCTCTTTCCTCCTCCAACCTAAATGGGTGAAAATTTACAACTTTCCTCTCAAAAACCCTCGACACCTACAATTTTCCTTTAGCCTATATTTAAAAACAAATGTTGGTTAATGTTTCTGTATTAAGGATGCTTAATCTGGAGCAATGAACTTGAAATTGTTTATGATTATTATTGTTATTTAGCAGGTAAACAAAACAAGATTAGACGGTCCAGTATCAAGGACATTCGAGCAATGTTCTTTTGATGTATTTGAGATAAATGGGGCATGTGTATCTCATATTTGTTATGTATACCTATATAGATCTGGTGCAGTGGAAGATTGGAAACCTCAAACCCTGAAAATCTATTGCAACAACACATGGTTTCTCACTCACTATTTTTTTAACTTCTCCCTCCCTGATGCTACCTGGTATGGCTCTCATTGGTGTGATGATATTCCTCCACGCCACCTATATCCTGAGAAATGGCTTTCTCTTCAGAAATGGCTTGTTTTTTTGATGCTATGGTAACAGTGTTTCAGTGTAAGAACTTATATAGCAAATTAGTAATGTTATGCATGTGAGGAAAAGTTTATTTAACTGATAAAGATTGGTTTCATATCTCAGACACATGAGTCTTTACTTTGTAAAAATCTTGTTAATGATTGTGTGTGTTTATTTAAGTTATAAATATTCTTGTAAGTGTTCTTTAAGTTTAAGAGTTATTAAGTTAAGAAAGAGATTTTGGTTGTTAAAATCTACACAATTTTTTTTTTAAATAAAATGGGTAAATGTTATTTATTGAAGGTGACCGACTCTATTGAGAAAACAAAGAAAAATATGATTATTTCCTTTAATACGTAAAAATGCAAAATTAGTTCTTAAAGATTATCATTTAATAACAAAATAGTTATTAATTTAATGTTAAATCAGTTTTTAATATTATATTTTAATGATTAAATGATCTTATAAAATTTAATAGGATATAGTTGAGGATTTTACCCCTTCCATCAAAGAAAATATTGGAGGCCAACATGTGTCAGTTTTTTTTTTTAATTATTTCTTCTTTAGTTTCTAATATATATAATAGTCCATTCTCAAAGTATAGAACAAATTTAATTTGGAAGCAAATTGAACTTCACAATAAAGTACAGTTTAACCATTTGTAAGTTGAATAAGACATTTTCATTGTGTAAAAGTATGAATATTACAACGTTTCATAAAATGATTTTAGCTGTAAAATTTTGTCTTAATAATATTTTGTTAATGTTTAAAAAAATTTGTTATTAAAAAATAGCATATAGAAACTAATATTTTATAACTAGCATTTGGGAATTAACAAATAAAAATTAACAATTGAAAACTAGTTGTTAATTAAATAAATCCATTTATATGTAAGAAATTTTTTTATATCTTTCATAATTGATGACTTATGAGATTGATAAAAAAGAGACAATAAGTTGATACATGGGAGGAGACCACTTATCTACTATTGAATACTGAAATGACGAGGTCCTATAGTATACTTTACTAAGTACTGAGATGACGAGGTCTTAATGTAAACTGTTGAGTATCGAGATGACGATGTTCCATAATGTATTATCCAGTACTGAGATGATGAGATCTTGTAGTGTACCACTCGAGTGTCTAGATGTCGATGTCTTGTAGTGTATTACCCGAGTGTTTGAGATGCAGTGATCTAACTCGTCATCCTAACATCTTGACAAGATACATGAAAACTGCTTACTAATTAAGATTAGGGACTTAACAATGTAGTTAAAACAACCTACAAATCATGATTAACGGTACTTAGGTCTAATATAGTTATCTCAAATAATATAAGAAACCAATACCATCAATATAAATAAGTAAACATCAAAGATAAAAGAGTAATGAATTTCTTAGTGTACTACATACTCACTACTCATATCCAATAAAAGAACATAACTTGAATGTGAAAGTATAATAACATTTGAATGTTAAAGTATAATAACGTGTAGTACTCATGTTGAGGACTCAAAAGACTGAAATTCAAATATAAAGATCCAAAGATCAAGATTCTGAATATTTAGAAAAGTGAAAAAAAAAAGAGAAATCCAACCTAAATTTACAATAACATTATTTATATTAAAAAAAAAAAGAGTCGTGATAAAATACAAACCCAATTCTTCATTTTTTTCCAACTGAAATAATTTCCATATAAATTCTACTCCAAATCAAAATTTATTCTACCATTCAATTTATAACATGAAAATTCAATCCCAAAACTAATTTTCACTCTACCAAACATTAACTTAATCATAAATCATTAACTTAATCATAAATCATTAACTTAATCATAAACCAAATTCTTAACATCCATTATCATTATAACCATTCAATCTACACCATAAAATATAATTTTAATGGTATTAGTGGAACATATTTTCAATTCAATAAAATTGTTCTCGTGTGAGGGTTGGGGTCCATAGAACTATTGAGAGGATTCGTCTTCTTCCTTTTTCTTAGTCGGTCGTATTGCTCTTCAACTTCCTCCCTTGCTTGTTCATCCCCCTTCCTTCCTAGTCTCAACTCTTGGTCTTTTAGTGATTTCCGAATAGGGGTACCTGCAGAAGACACTTTGATGCTCAAGTCAGCAAATGGGTTCGACACTCGGTTATTAGAGTACTGTAGATAATGAGGTACCTCATTCTTGAAATGTGTGCTATTTATATTACCTTAGTGGACTTTCCTCATTGGATTGGATTAGGAAGTTGGATCGCGGTTAGGGTTGCATTACCTAGCTTCTAATCATGAATTAACTTCATTGACCTTACTTGAGCGTCCTTTGGCTTATGTTGCCGGTCAGTCCAATGGACACGGACCTCATGTCAGTCAATCCAGGGATGGGACCGAGACATGACATTGGTCGTTCGGCGATACCAGTGCACAAACAAATTTAAAATTGAACAATTTAACCACTTTCTTATTCAATTATACAATTAGCAATTTCTCAACAATAGCTAAATCATAAACATTTAACTTTCAAATATACTTAATTTCCTTAAAGTAGGTTGGCCTTGTTAAAAATATATGTTAAATTCTTTCACTTGAAAATGTCTTTCAAGGAACCTAATTATGAAAAAGAGAATATAATGATGATATTTAGAGATCCTTTAGATTGGTCACAGAAAACCAAACCTTAATCACGCGGTTCTCTTTTACTAAGTTAAACCTGCTTTTACTTATCCACCTACTTGTAGGCTTATAAAGGGAGAGCAATGAACTATTTGAAAAGATAGAAAGAAGGTAAAAAAGAAGTTAAAGAGAAGTAAAATAATTTTAATTAGAAAAATGAAGAAAAAAAATTATTTATTTATTTTTATTTATTTAACCGAAAAATACAGTTATCATATTCTTCATAAACTTTAAACTTTATCTCCTTATACTCATAAAATCAAATTCTTATATTATACACATATTTTTTTTAATTATATTTGCACATATTTTAAAATTTAACACAGTTAAATAAAAATATTAGTAAATATTTTAGACGAACTTATTTAAAAGGGTTATATATATTAAATATATTTAGAAACTTTATATATATATATATATATATTTATATATTTCTTTATCAAATTATGTAATGTTTTATTAAAGAATTTAATATCAGATATTTTTAAACAGAAAGATTATATGATATTTGTGATGAGTGTTATTTCTTTCTCCTGATCCTTAAACATGGATGCATCTCTTTTATTCTATAGTTGTAAAGCAACTGTTGCTTGTATAAGTTAGATTTTCTTCTTAACCATGTCTACGTCCTCTCATTTATTTGGTATTAGTTAAGTTTACCAGATTGCATAGATTGTTTTAAAATTCAGATTTGTAATTAATTTTTTATTTAATAACAATAAATAGTACTAGATATTTGAAATTTATTTTCATATATATATATATATATATAGATATAGATATAGAATAAAAATCTCATTTATATTTAACCATTATTGTAACTCAGTTCTTTTTATTTATTAATAGTAATATTTAGATACTAGAATACAAATCTTATTTTACTTTTTAGATGTTTTTAAGTCGAAATATAAAACTTGTATAAGTTTTATTCTATTTATTTTATTTTCCATTTAAAATTCGTATCACCTAAAGAGATTTTTTAGAAAATTATCATTAACACTAATTAATTAATTCCTAAATTACTTTGTTCATACTTTATTTGCCTCTATATTTCTACAAAGGCAATTTCTTCCCGCACTTTCATAGTTCTTTTTTCCTAAGTTCCTGCATCCTCCATCATCTTCTTGGTTTCAATGAAATGACTTTTGAAGTTATTAGTTTTTGGACACTCATAATGATGTAAAATATTACAGATAAAAAATGCTTTTTTTTTGATTCAGGAGAGTGAAGTTGTTAATCATATATGAATGTGGGTAGATAGCAGTTATTGGAGAATTGTGGAAATAAAAAAATAACAAGATTTTCAAAAATAAAGCAACTGAAAATTTGGTCATGAATGATCTCGAATGTACGCTTAACATGTTTTTCTTATTCTGATTGGTGTCTGAAACATTAGTGTGTATGAAATCTATTAAAAATAATATTGGTTAGAGAAGCGTAGATCAAAACTGTTGGGTGTGCATAAGAGATTAGAGGTAAGATAAGAAAGAATATGTTTGTTCAAGTTTGCTTATTTTTGTCTCTTATATGAAGGTTGAAGTATCCTTAAAATACCTCTATTTATATATTATTTTCTTGCAAATAAAAGAAAATCATGGATGAAGCATAGGAAGAAAATACAAAAAGAGAAAGGAAAGAGATGATAAAAATGTTATTTGTGAAGCATTTGAAACAAACAATAATTTGGTGAATATGAACGTAGATAACAGTAACAAAGCATGGGAAGAAAAAACAAAAACGAAAAGGAAAGAGATGATAAAAATGTTATTTGTGAATCATTTGCAACAATCAATAATTCGGAAGCCAACTAAAGTTTGAAATTTGTAATGATTTTCAAATTTTAGAATTTGAAATATAAAATTCAATTCAAAAGTTATTTTTTATTTTAGATATAACTTCAGAACTATAAAATTCGGAAATCAACTTTATATTATAATTATACAATTTAAAAAAATTTAGAATACAAAAGTTGACTTCTGAATTTTACAGTTAAAAGTTATTTTTAATTCAGTCAAATAATTTGGAAGTCAATTTTATATTTCAAATTCTATAATTTAGAAGTTAATTAAGAATTTAGAAAATAATTTTTGAATAAAAAAAATTTAAAATATTTAGAAGAATATTTTTGGAATTTCAACAATGAGGTATAGAAAGAAACCATGGAGGTGCAATAAGAAATTGCATTCACATACTACAACCAAGAAAGTTATTTCAAGAGAACATTTGGCCATAACTACTCACTTGTAACAAGTAGGTTGAATAAGAGATTGCAAGTTTTTAATTTTTATTACTATTTTTTTTGTTGAAATTTATTATTTATTATTAATACCATGAATAAATAATAAGAAAATGGGAGGGAAACTTAACTGACACATTTTCGTTTTAATTCAGAATTTCCGTGGTCCCATGTTGTTTTTAAAGTTACCTTGTTGCTATGTCCATGCATCAATTTTAAAATTCAAACTCGTGCAAAGCACGGAACGTATATATACCAGTAAAAAAAACATCGAACATGGAACGACATGGACAGGGGAAAAACGCGAGGGTGAAAAGTCGCATTTACCCTTCCTTTGCTAAACGACGTTTTTTCTTGCCGTTTATGTGGTGCCGTGATGCATATAAATAACGTGCACATAGATTCCAAAGCAAAACAAAGAGACACTGAACTTTGACCATTTTGCGCAGAACTTCACAAAACTCTATTCTTGAATTTTGGGGTTTTCAGCTTCTGAAGAAAAAAAAATGACCAAGTTTGTTCTTTTTTTGTTATGCTTTTCCTCTGCACTGAGCCTTTCAGTTTCAGAGCCCGAAGCTGTTTCTGTGAAACTTCATGCAGCTGAATCCTTCTCTGCGGGGTATATCCAGGTAACTTTATTCTAATTTCTAAGAAGACCCTTTTTTTCTGTTTTGTTTTGAAGTTTGATTATGCACACTAAGATGCTTAATTAATACTTTTTGTTTGTTTGTTTAATAGATGAAAACTGAATCAAGCTGTTCTTACTTGTTGGTTATAAGTACGAGTTGTTCATCGCCCATGTTCACAACTGATAAGATTGGTATTGCGTTTGGAGATGCTAAAGGAAACCAGGTTTTGCCTTTTTTCCTACAATGAATTTCAATTTTCAAGATTTTATTTGTTTATTCATTGTGGCGTGTGTTTAAAGAAGGGGTTCAAGATCTAGTTTTGAAGGAAATATTGATGAATATATTGTTTCTAGAAGAGTTATAGCAAAACCCTTAATTGAAGTTGAACTCCAGAATCAAGGTAATGGATATTCGGTATTTTGCAGGAGTTCACACTGTTACTATGGTTCTCAATATTGTTTATCTACTTTTTATTTTGGTGGAGCCACATTTATTTATTGTTTTGTACTAGTGACAGGTTTTTTGTTTGTTTGTTGGTAGTCTGACAGAAAATAATTAATTCCTTTTTTTCTAAATAAACTGGGCAAATAAGTATTTTCTATCCCTTTTTGTTACAGCTGAAAATATTTTTTTGTTTTTGTTTTTAAAGGCTAACAAAGTGCTAGATGCTTGCTCATTTAAAATAAAAAGTGAAATTTTTGTTGTTGTTATATCAGATAAAAAAATATTCAGATATATTTTTATTGTAACTGGGTTCATGAATTTGGTCAACAAATAGGCCAGCTTAAAGTATAGGTGAAAGTTTAATGATGTTTTATCCCTCACTATTTGTTTATTTGTAACTATTATGAAAAAATGATCACTTTTTGTATCTTCAGGTTAGTTCATAAACTTTATCTGCATTTAAAGTTTAACTTGTAGAATTGGAAAATTTTATTTTATTTTCTCTTCAAAATTTGTGTGGAGTGTTCATCTGAGACTCTGTTACCTAACTTGGAATTTTCTATATATACTAATCAAGGGAGCTTAATCTGCTGCTGCAGCAACTTGAAACCTTTTAATTTGTTTTTTTTGTTTACTTTGAACATGAATTACCAGGTATATGTGCCAAGACTAGATGATCCACTTTCAAAGACATTTGAGCAATGTTCTTCAGATACATTTCAGATAGATGGTGCATGTGCATCTCCCATTTGCTTTGTGTATCTTTATAGATCAGGGGAAGAGAAAGGTTGGAAGCCTGAGAGTGTGAAAATCTTTGGCTATGACTCAGAGCCTGTTACTTTTACCTTCAACACCTCCATCCCCAGTGACACATGGTATGGCTACAATGTGTGTCAGACTCCTCCTTCTCCTTCTTCTGCATTTCAACTATCCCCTCAGAAATGGCTTATGAGTTTGGTTCTAGGCTTTATTCTTAGCCTTTTGCTTCTTTAATAATGTTATGGACTTTATCTAATACACCAAAAGTCCTTTTACATGTAACCTTCAAAGGTAAAACTTAGTAGTAGTGCAGAAAGTAGGGACATGGCATGAGATATGTAAGACCCTTGGCCAAAGTCAGTTACTTTGTGACTTTGTTTTTAATGCTTTGTGGGAGTTATGTTGAATTTATGGTAATGTTATGAAAGGAGAAATGCTAGTACTATATAATGCATTTTTTTAGAGGAAATAGTACATCTATTGATATAATAGAATTCAATGGTTGTAACTTGTAAGTCTTCTTCAAGAAGAATTTGGTGTGTCTTTCTAAGATTATGATAAATTCTGATAAATGAAATTCACGCTTTTATGTTTTTAATAAAATAATGTCCATACATTTTTAATTTTTGAATATATATTTACATTTTTTTGTATTTTTAATAAATGATACTTACTTTCTTTGTATATTTAATAAAGTGACACTTATTTTTCTTATTTTATTTTATTTTAAAGTATTGTATTAACTAGAAGTTAAATTAAAAATATAAAAGTTATTTTTATTGACTACAATTGAATAATTTAATTATTATATATTTAAAATTAAGGGAGGAACCTGACTAATGCAATCTAATTCAATTGAAATAGATTGAATAAGGTTTTTTTGTGTGTGTGTGATTTGATAAAATCTAACATAACTCTAGGTAAATCAGGTTGGGGCTTTAGTCGCAAATACATAACATAATCAGAGGCTGCTACATCGCATTTGGATGGATTAAATTGGGAATTTTTTGGTGGTAAATGAGCTTGTGTTCACTGGTTTGCTGACCATTTTAAAAGTAAACAATTATTTTTTTCTTGAATTTTCTTGGTTCGAATCTCACACCCAAAGATAATTACATTTCATAAATAATATATTAATAATGTAAATTTTATTTTATAAACTAATTTTATAAAGTTGAATTATACTTAAAATTTACTTTTTAATATAATATTAAATTCATTTAAAATCTATTATAGTAAACGTTTATTGAGTTGATCCATTAACATTTATGTTAATCTCGACATGAATGTGGTGTGTTAAAATTATTTTACATCAACTAAAAATTAATATAAATAGGTATAAATCTTACTTTATAAACTAATTTTATAATGTTGAATTCTACTTCTTAATTAATTTTCTAATAGGTTAAGTTAAATCCTCAGAAATGTCCAACCGTAGGAGGCCCAAAACTTACACTTTACAACTTGCTAACTTGTTCTTTTGCACAAATGATATGCAGCAGACATGTGAATTTATATGGGTTTTCTTGTTAATTAATTAGGACAAATCCATCCTTTTCATAGGAATGAAAGATAAATATGGTGACATAGGATGATATAAAAGAAATACAAAGTGAATGGTTTTTATCAGTAATAAAGAATTAATAAATAAGAACCACTTTAGGGGTGATCAAACCCTTATACAAATTGTACTTTAACCTTTTTCTACCTCCCAAGAAACACATATCAAACAGACAAAATCAAAGATACAAAGAAAAACGAAATGACAACAAGAGCATCAACAAACCAACCTCATGCAGGTTAAGAGGTCCAAACACCAATTAGAATAAGAGAACGACCTACCTCGAGTTTTTGAAAAAAATCTAAGACCAAACCTTTACTTGAACTATTGCAAACACTTCAGACACATCAACCTTTCATTTTTTTAAAAATGACTTTGTTCCTTTGTTTCCAAATTTCACTCACCACTCCAACCCAAATTGCTCCCCAAAAATCATTAACCAAACTTGAAGCTTTGCACAACTCGAAATGAAAATAATTTGACACAGACTTAATGTGAATCACGAACTTCACACCAAGCCACTCAAAGAAATGACACCAAACAAGCCAAGCAAATATGCAATCGAAAAACAAATGGCGGTGAGATTCCTTCTCCTTCTCGCACAAACAATACAAAAGGTTGTCAACCACAATTCCTCGCCTTTCCAAGTTGACCAATGTAGCAATCTTATTCTCCAACACCCTCCAGGCAGTGAAAAGTGCAGAAAACAAAGCTTTAAACCTCCACAACTTACTGTACACAAAAGACATCTCCTCCTCGCGATCTTGCCTTAACAAAACATAGGCAGAATTAACCGAATAAGTTTGAGGCTCTCCAACCTTCCAAACTCAACTATCCTCCTCTTCCAAATCCAACCTCGCCCCTTGCAACTCCTGAAGAAGATGACACTCCAAAGACTTCTCCCATATGAAGAAAGACCTTCGCCAGTCTAAACGCCAAACCCAAACACCATATATCTAATCACCAAGTTGTGCCACCTTTGCATATTTGGCCGAACTCAAAGAAAACAACCTCGGGAAAACCCTCTTCAATGCACCACAAATCAGCCAACTGTCTTCCCAAAAAGAGTTTTTTCTTCCGTCACCAACTTTCCACTTGAAAGTGTCTTCAAAATTCCTTCCGCAGCCCTCCGAAGCCCACACCTCCTTTAAATCTTTCCACCAAAGTGAGCCCCTAGAAAATTTTCGGTCCTCTCTCAAACTTCTCCAGCCACCATATTTAGATTAAAAAATCTCCTTCCACAAACCTCCTTTATCCAATCCCAATCTCCAAATCCATTTCCCCAACAAAGCCAAGTTAAAGATCCTTAAATCAATGATACCAAGACCCTCAATCTCACGAGGCTCGCAAACCTTTTTCCAAGAGGCCCAAGCTATCTTCCTTCCTTCTGAACCCCAATCCCAAAGAAAATTCCTCTGAATTCTTACTATCTTCTCCTCCACTACTGAGGGCATTTTGAACAAAGACATAAAAAATAGCAAAACAGAAGAAAAGACAAACTTGATCAAGCAAATTCTCCCAGCTAACGACAAATACCTGCCCTTCCACCTACTCAGCCTAGCCTTAACTCTCTCTACCACCCCACTCCAAAAAGCACCTCGCTTGTGGCACCCCCCGATCGGCAACCCCAAGTAGATGAAAGGAGTTACCGTCACGTCATAGTTCAAAATTTTCGCAAACTGCTGGAGCAAAAGCTAGTCTATCCCCATCTCACCAATTTTACTCTTAAAAAAATTAACTCTAAGCCCAGATGCAAGCTCAAAACAAAGTAGAATCGCCTTAATATTGAACACACTTTTATTGTTGGCTTCACAAAAAAAACTATGTATCATCAGCGTATTGCAACATGTTTACCCTCACTTTGGCCCTTCCAATCTCCAGACTATCTATCAGATTTTTCTCTTCTGCCAATCTTGAGACCCCTGCCAATCCCTCTGTCACTGTAAGAAACAAAAACGGAGCTAGCAAATCTCCTTGACGTAGCCCCTTCTTGGAAAAAAAACTCATTAGTAGGACTTCCATTCATGAGCACTAACACAGAAGCAGATTCTAAGCAGCTCTTTATCCAAAGAGTCCATTTACCATAGAAACCTAACCTTTCTAACATATAATAAAAAAAACTCCCAACTGACTGAGTCGTAAACCTTCTCATAACCAACTTTGAAGAAAACACAACTCTTCTTCTTCCAAAACTTCATTAGCTACTAACACACTATCCAACAAACCCCTTCTTTCAAGAAAAGTCGACTGTTGAGGTCAAAAACTTTGCTAATCACTTTCTTCAAACGTAAAGACAACGTTTTTGAGATAATTTTATATAAGCAACCACCAATGAAATGAGTCTAAACTCGTAGAGCTGCTGATGATTGTCAACTTTTGGGATTAAACATAAAAACGATGCATTAGATCCTCTAGGCCATTTACCGTTGGTTGCAAAATCATTCACCGCCAACACCACGTCCTTTTTTATAATGTCTCAGCTAAACTTTATGAAACTAAAGTTAAAACCATCGAGACTAGGGCTCTTCAAATTGTCACAACTCCAAACAGCTGCCCTAATTTCTTCTTCAAAAAAGTCACCAATCAACATCTCATTGTCAACCTGTGAGATGGTATTGAAAATAACATTGTCCAACCTAACCTAACAAACATCATTCCCGGCAAACCTATCTTCAAAAAATTCTCTAACCTCGTCCTTGACCATGTCCTTATCCTTGCACCAACTGCCATTAACGAAAACCCCATGTAGCGCGTTCCTTGCCCTCCTCCAATTAACCGGCGAGTGAAAAAACTTTGCATTAAGGTCAACTGTTTTCAACCACTTTTGCCTTGCTTTCTGATGCATAATTGCCTCTTGTTTAAACAAAACTTTATTAAAGTCAGCTAAAAAAGACCTTCTTTCTTCTCTTTCTGAATCGTCTAAGCCTCTTTCATCATCTCGATCATCTAACTCATTAATCTTCTTTTGCAAGTTCTCACTAATGTGATTTACGTCCCCAAAAATTTCTTTGTTCCAGACTTTTAAGTTTGCTTTGAGCTTTTTCAATTTTTCTTTGAAGATATATATCCCTCCTCCTTGAACTTCGTAGCTAGATCACTTCAAATTCACCAGTTCTTTAAATCTACCATCTTTTTGCCAAACATCCAAACACCTAAAAGGTTTCGGACCCCAGTCGACATACATATCTTTTAGCACAACTGCACAATGATCAAATACATATTTGTTGTTGACAGTGTGGCCACAGATCGAGCCATTCCTTTGACACAAGTACCTCTCAGTCCTACTCCTTACCATACCATTGGGTTTATACCACGTAAACTTCCTGTCAACCAACAATATATCCACCAATTTAGATTTTTCAATAAAAGCGTTAAAACCTTTTATTTCTCTAGAGTAATCTGAAACAAAGATCAAACTCTTCCTCTCCTCCTGCCGTCTAATAGAATTATACTCCCCTAAAACACATCAAGCCTTCTACGTATGATTCAATCTGTGAACAAAGATCTCTACCCAAACCTCTTTCTTATCCTGCAAATACAAAGTGAGTGTAACAGTATAAGTATCCCCTTCTACATGTCTAATTATATATGTAACATTGATTTCTTCTGATAGTATCATTACGTTATCTGCGGTCGTAACACTTCAATTCCACAACACATAATGTCAAACTCTCTTCTTCATTCCAATTGGGTAGCAGAAATGATATATTTATACTTCGAAAATGGGGAGTGATGGTAAAGAGATTAGTCTTTGTCATGATTCGTATTTGTTGGTCAAATCGGTGTTTGAATTCGTTTGTTGCTTGATATTGCTATGTTAAAGTTAGTATTGGATTTATTTGTTACTACTTAAGTAGTAATTGGATTTATTTATGTTATGTTTATACATTTTTATTTGATCAAGGAGAAATACATTAAACACGATAAAAAAATATTAAATAGAAATTAATTATAGAAATTAAAATAATAAATTATTATTTAATTAAATTAAAAGTTTATTAAACATAACTAAGATAACAAGTTTAAAATGGAAAACAAATATTTTTCGTTACATAAATCATTATTTGTTTTCTAAAACTAAGAATAATAAGAACTTTTCAACAAGTTATATGCTATTATGTTAACTATGGAGAGACATATACTCATAGTGCTACATGATCAAAATAAGTTTTAATTTTAGAGCGACAAGTGTATCATTTTAAGTAATTGGTTAAAATTTAAATATTTTATTTTTGAGGTCATTTCAAGTGAGATTTCATTAGTTTAGGTAAATAAATTACTTTGTGACAACATTTTTTTAAAGATAATGCGATTTCTTATTTAGAGTGACTAATACTATGATGTCATAAAAAAGTAAAATCTTTTTGTTTGTACTTGTTTGAAGTAGAAATCAAAACACTTAAACAATGTCTCATTTATGTGATAATATTTGTGACACTATAACTACACCATTTTTTTTATCTTATACAATAATTAAAAAATATTTTTAACTTTAAATAAGAGTTTTACAATGGTTTTTTGAGACGTGAAATATGCAGCCGTGAGTTTAAGTTTAGGCAATGATTTTTTGTTTTATATTGGTAGAATAAACAACGTTTTTTCAGGACATTCTTTAGATAACATTTTTCCTGATAATGTTTAGAAAATATTTTGTAAAATGTTGTTGTATTACAAATGTTTCTCAATAACACACTACAAATTTCTTTTGTGACGAAACTTTTAAGAATGATATAATTTTGTATTAAAAATCTGTCACATTTATCTACTAATAACTAACATTCATCATAGTTTGTGACGAATGAGTCTTCATTGCAAATTGTCATAAAGAAATTATGTTTTTTAGTGAACAACATAATCCACGTCCACAATAAATGTCCCCCTTTGAATTAAGCTCATTAATTGTTAGACGACACAATATTTTTAACTTTTCCCATGAGTTTCGCAAGGTAGGGAAGACCTTTGCTAAATTTTGGATGATGGATAACTACAACAATCTTGCTCCCAAGTGTATCTCTTGTTTTTTTTTTTTAACCACCCTAATAAGTAACTTACGTTAAACTATAATTACTCCCGTTTGTCTTAGCTTTTTTGGTTCTCATATTTCATTCTCCATCTTTCAATAAAAACTTGTACTTGTTTGAAATGTTTGAATTTCTTTACTTTATATAGTTACTTCTTATTCTTATTGTGCTATGAAAGTTGATGAACAAAATTGTATATGAAATAAATATATTATTGGAAAATTTACTACAATCCTAGAACAAAAATAATCATATACAACAAATATAATTAGTTCATTAACGAGGAATACATTCACTTGTAGACATTTCATTGATTGATAATGGTGTAGAAATATTCATAGATTTCCTAGAACTTGATTTCCTTCCAATAGATTTTGAATCCATTCTTCCATGCAAGAAAAATGCAGGCTTTTGTGGAGTTGGTAATTCGCTAAAATGACCATCAAGATATGAAACAATTGTTACCATTGTTGGCCTAGCATCGGGATTTTCTTGAACACACAATAAACCAATTTGAATACACTTTATAACTTCAATTTCAGCATAATTTTCCTTAATATTTGAATTCAATATGCTTAATGGTGTTTGATCCCTCCATTGTTTCCAAACCTACAATAATATATCAATTATTAGATATTAAAAAAAAGTTCATTCACCACCAGCAAACAAAATTGCTTAATTATTATACTCACATAATTTAGGAGACCGTCAGCTATACGACGTGGTTCACTTGAATGCATATTCTTTCTTCCCGTAATAATCTCTAAAATCATTACTCCAAAACTAAAGACATCTGACTTTTCAGAAAATTGTCCGAACATTGCATACTCTGGAGACATATAACCACTATAAAATAAAATTACACAAATTAACATATATTCAAGTATATCTTTTGTAAAAGTAGAAATAGAAAAATAGGGATGAACATTCTCAACTTACCATGTTCCAACAATTAAATCTGTACTTTCTTGGTCTTGACTAATTTCAACAATTTTAGCAATGCCAAAATCTGAAATTTTTGGAATCATATTTTCATCTAGTAGAATATTGCTCGGTTTAAGATCACGATGTATAACCTTAAGTCGAGAATGTTCATGTAAATAAACAATTCCTCGAGCAACACCTCCTATAATTTTATAACGTTCACACCAACTTAACAACTTTTGTGGTTGAGAATCTACAAAATTGTTTAAATGAAAATTGTAAGTAATCGTAATATGTGGATGAAATTAAATCAACTTGATAGAAAGAGATTATATAAGAAGGAATGTAAATATTGACTAAAAAAATTTAGGTTGAAAGTATCTAACCAAATAAAAAGTGATCAAGACTCTTGTTTGGAACGTATTCATATATAAGTATCTTTTCTTCTTCTTCAAGACAAAAACCAATGAACTCTACTAGATTTCTATGTTGAAGTTTTGCAATCAATAAAACTTCAGTCTTGAACTGAGCAACACCTTGTTTAGAACTTTTTGAGAGTCTTTTTACAGCAATTTGTCGTCCATCAAGAAGAATACCCTACAATATAACCATTATTTAAGTGCAAATCAAAAACATTAAATATGTCCAAAAAAAAATTTGTTTACTCAATAAAAAAATCCTTATCAATTTTTTACCTTATAAACTTCCCCAAATCCACCTCTTCCTATCTTGTTGTCGTTGGAAAAGTTATTAGTTGCTAACTCAATTGCTGTCAAATTGAAGTGCAAGGGCTCCAAAGTGGCAGTTTCATGACCAACTAGCAAATATGATTAAATTGTTAAATAAGTTTTAATACTTCTTGAACCTGTGAAAGCAATATCTTTATACATCACGTACAATTTTCCTTGAGAATAGTCGTATGGCTCTTTCTTGTATTTCTCCTTTGAAAATACCAAGCCAATAAGAAGAGATTCACCAAAATAATTGTGGGCACAATAACTAATATTACAATTTTTCGTACATTGATTCCTTTGTTTTCTGCATAAAACAAGTCACACAAAATGCCATTATAGACTACTGATAACGTTGACTAGAGATGTTTGTTGTTGTTATTCAACGTTACCTTCCAGATATATAAACATCAATTTACATAAACCATTCTAAATTTCAATCTTATTTTATGATAATTTTCATGCACCAACTACATATCATGAAACAATCATGTCTATAAAAACCTTATCACAGTCATTCAAAAATATTACAAAACTTGGCATGTAATTCAGTAATTTTGTGAAGAAGCTTTATACAATTGCTACATATATATTTTTTTCATGTAAAATATATTATTACCTGATTGAATTGGTCCTGCAGATGGATCGTCGAAGTAAAACTGGTGAAATTCAAACCTGAGATTGCAACTGGGATATAGAACTCTTCCCCCTATGCTTCCCAAACGAGACCATGGAATTTCTGTTCCAATCAAATTTCCCAAGCAACCCTTGCAATCATCAGTAGGCAAATCCTTCGTGCATTGAGCAAGAGTATAAAGGGTTTGTTTATCATTCAGTTTCGTTGAGTATTTTCCAAATCTCTCATCACTATCTCCTGCCATAACTGCCACCTTATCTAGCGTCTTCGCTAACGTAACACTGAAGAAACTTTGTTCCTCGTTTCTGCTAGTGATATTCAAATCCGAAAACACAGGACTTCTCTCCACCGTTCTGAAAATTTTTCTGAAGGAATAGCGAAGCATGCACTGGCTGTACCAAACTATAGCCTCTTGGGAGGAGTTGCAATCTAATGCTATTCGATGTGCTGCGTTTTGAACGCATTTTTCACACACGCCATTGGGAACGTCACCTCGGCACATGAAGAGACCATAAACTGTGCTGTTGACATCAGCTTTGTAATATCTCTTGTTGGTGGCCTTGGAAGATAGGTAAGAAAAGAGGGTGGTGAGGCTTATTTGCAAAGTGTTATTCGAAGTGAGGGTTTCGTTAGTTGAGCAATTGTGGGAGACATAAAAGGGGTCTTTTGAAAACGTTAAATCTGCATGACGAGAGGTTTTTGATTCGAGAACAAGCTTGGGTGAAGGGTTTGTTGGTGGAACACGATAAAAGGGATAAGATTCATACCGAATGTTACAACTGGGATGAAGAACTTTCCCTCCGAGTCTCACCCCAGAACATTGTGGAGAGTTTGGAATATCTTTGATGGCATCACCGAGGCAGGTTCTGCAATCATCGCGTGATAGATCTGGTGCGCATTGAGCCAGACAATAAAGGGTGTGGAAACCAGACACGGGTGCTTCCCTCGTAGAAAACATCTTGTTATTGTTGTTAACAACAGGAGCATGTGCTGCTTCATCTGCTGTTTTGTTCATGGTCTCAAAATATAACTGCGTGAAGTTTTCAGGGTTTGAGACCACCTTGCCAGTGTTGCACTGGATTGTGGTCTCGGTGGAGAAGAAGTAGTTGGTGGAATACCGAACCATGCACTCTTCGTACCATGTCACAGATTCTTTGGACAAAGAACACTCCGAGGATAGTCTATTTTTTGCACTTTGAACGCATTGTTGACAGAGAGGAGGTGAAGTGTCACCCCTGCACATGAACAAGCCATAGATAGAGTCTGAGGGGTTTGCACACGAGAAATTGGTGTTGTATTGGGTGTGGCCAGAGGATAGAGAAGATAAGTTATTAAGGAGCTTTTCGACATAAACTTGGAGAGAAGTATTGTCAATGGTTTGTTCACTGGAGCAATATTGGTAGAGTGGAGAATAATCTTGTGGTTCAGTAATGGCAAAGTTGAGGAAGTTAATAAGGATAAAGAAGATGAGAATCTTGTATGAAGCCATGCATGAGTAAGAAAAATTGTTTTGAGCACAGTCATGTATGAAGCAAGTCACTAATACCACCATTTCTTATTTATAACATGAAATCATGATCCATTACTTTTAAACATTCATGTCATATATTTGTATATTTTTCTATTATATTATTTATTAAGTTTTATTTAGTAGCACGTTTTATGTCCACCAATATTTTTTAATCCTTTAGTAGATGAAATGGATATAAATTAGTCAGCTATAAAATAAGTCAAGTAGGAATAATTGATAACCTCGATAAAAATGGGAAAGCTTAGCTTGCGGCGCAAAACAAAGAAGGTTAATCTTTGTGGACTTTTTATACAAATTTTTCCATGAATTTTAAGATTTTATAAAATAAAATTCTCCACACAAAAAATCTATAAATTTTGAAAAATTATGACGATATTATGTAATAAATAAGACATTTTTTTTATAAAAACTATATACTACATTTAATTTATGTTACAATCAATGATTATTTTGGTTTTCTCACTAATTCTTACACGTTTAGATTATCCTTTTGGAAAATATTGATCATTATACTTTATATAAAACACGAAAACATAGAGTGTTCTCAATCTGAATAAAAATTTATTGGTTATTGTTATTTTAATTAAATATTTATCTACTTAATATTTGAGTGTCTTATTTGTGTTGGAGAGAAAAATCAACATCAAAACACGTCAAACCTCAATCCACTTGGAGTATATATACCTAAATCAAAGCTCTCAAGAGCTCAATCAAAATGAACACTCAAATATTATAATATGTTATTTAATTGGTATGAAATTATTTTAGAAAATAGTACTCTCTCCGATTATCAACATAAACCAAAAAGTAACTCGCTAATTAAGAAAATTAGTTAATATTATTTAATTTTAATAATCTCGTGTAAAAGAAAATTATTTCCTAAATTTTTTTAATTGGAATTTTATATAAAAAAGGGATCAATGAGAGTGCATCCGCAATATAATTAAATATTTCTTATACCTTAAACCCAATATATATTAAATGGATTTTATTTTGCTTCGGCTAAATTATAATTTGTGTCTCTGTAATTTATGCTCTGTGATTATGGTCTTACATTTTTCTTATGATTTTTTACTTCCTATATTTAAAAAAAATCACAATTTTGTTGTAATTCTCTTTTAAGTTAACATTGACGAATGAAGGTTAACTGCTGTGATGAGGAATTTTCTATTGGTTTTCTAATGTTTGACTAGAGGCACATTATTTACAGTGATTATCGAGCAAGGAGATGTGCCACATTTTGTGTCATTGTAATTTCGAAGTTCCTTTTGGTGATGTCCTGGATTGAGAAGGATTTAGAGAGGGTTAACTTTTCATTATTATCTTATCTTGTTTCTTTTTTATCTTCTTAAATATTTCATTTTTAAACTAAAGTAACTTCAATAATATTCCACAAATATAGTATATCACTCGACATTTTCTGGTCAATATCATTGATCGAATACCTCTTGGATGATGTAATTGATATGATTTTCATAGATCTAACAAACGTTCCTTATAACACAATATTATTAATGTAATCAGAACGAAATGTTACCTTAACTCCGAGGTTAATCCGATAACTTACTTTAGTCTAGGCTCATTATCAGATAGTCATCATGATCGTATGAATGTGCACACCAATCAAGACAAAGGTACACATTCAACAATATTTATTACCCTTACCTACTTTGTATTAAGTTCTAACTTAGACATCGAAATACATTTTGCAAGTACCTCCCTCACCTACTGAAGACCGAAGACCTCATGACGCCTTTGACTAGGATCATCTAGCAAGAGTGGAATTCCCGACTCTGTAAGAACAATTAGTGTACCATATGACAACGAGATCCCATTGGTCTAGATCATTGACCGAATAACCCTCGGGTGACATGGACATGGTTTTTATAGACCCAACAAACGCTTCTTAACACCGTATGATTAATGTAATCACAATATGAAATGTTAACTTAACTCTGAGGCTAACCCAACAACTTGTCCTAATTTAGAGGTCCATCACAATCTTATAGACATGAACCAAGACAAAAATATACATTGAACAATATTTATTACCATCACCTATTTTATACCGAGTTCTTTAGATATTGGAATACGTTTTACATAGGTAGTCCATCCTCATTGACTGAAGACCTCACAACATCTTTAACTAAGATTATCCAAAGGATGAATTACTTTTCAAACTTGTAAGAATAAATAGATATTAACTAAATATTTTTTTAAAAAACAATATTTTTGATAATTTCAAAAATATCATTTCCGACGTATAATTCAATCCACAAATCAAACAAACCTCTCTTTAGTAGTTGCGAAACTGACAAAGTAATAAGGATAAGGAAAAAGAATATGGATGTGCTATTGGATGGTTATGGATGCAGATTAGCATGGTCTGTCAAAACTTTCCAATGGAGTGAATTTGAACGACAAGAATAATTAATAAAATCATTACGACATCGATGGGAAAACTTGCTTCATATGTTTAACAAATGACTTATATATTATTAGTTAGAAATCTAAAGCTGAGTTTGAGTTTCACAGAAAGATCTACAAAATTATTGTCTTAAAAATGTTAAAATAATATCATTATTTTTTATACGGATTTATTCATCATTCGATCATTAATTAATATTGAATCACACTTTAATATTTTGGAAAGACAACATCTCATACCAGAATTTCTCTATTCTTTGAATTTGTAAGTTGGAATCGAATTAACAAACGACGCACGTGTTGGACTATTCGACCACGAACTGTTCTATCGAAGAGAACCAACTTGACTTACGAAAGAGACATATAATTACTATTAATATTACATTGTAATAAATCTACTTATGAACACTCCTAATATATAATAAAGATTTTATATAAAAGGACGCGTTTTAGGGAAAATTTTGGGTTTGATTTGCAATTGTAGAGGAAATAAAACCAACGACGGGTGAGTCAAAGTAAAATGAAATAAAATATATGTCCAAAATTATGAATAAGGAGTGGATCATGGAAAAAATAGGATCAATGACTTCGAATTTAATAAGTCTGTATAATGCTGGCAAGGTATGTGACATTTACGAAATTGATTGGGATTTGACACAATGGATATTGAGATATCTTAACACTATATATCAATTTGTTTTCTTATTATTGTTTGAATTTTTGTTTATGAATGGTCCTACATGCAAAACATAAGGATAATTAATGTTCCTCTTCCTTAGAAACATGACCCACAAACACCTTTCAATTACTATTCAATTTCACTTCAAAAACTAAATGTAGAATAATAAAAATTCACATTATATTGTGATTTATGAATTTTTTACTAGAAGAAAGTGTGGAAGAAAGCCTATAATAATGATTCTCACTAGATTTTATAATATATGATTTTCATATTCCATATCACATTGATCCTTTAGAGTATCTATATGAACAATTTTTTTTAATCTCATCTTCTCAATCTATCTCTTGAATTTTGTTTTTGTTACACTCTTTTGATGATCAACAGTGAGACAACCTTTTTTGTAGAGGCATAACCTTATTTTCTTTGTCTCCCAATGTCCATTAGATTAGGTTTTCATCAGGTTTCATAAGATATATATAACATCCTATATTAACCAATAGACAATTTTATATTATTAAATCACATTCAGGTCCAAGACCCAAAATCTATTTCATTTGAGTCACTTCAAACATTCTCTCACTAGACTTGTGTAGAGCTATAATGCTTCATGATTTAATAATTACATAAATCATAATGTGCATTAAAAACCTCACAAAAGGCATTAAAAAGGCTTACAAAACTAAAGATAAAGAAATAATAAGAGTTTTGACATCTAAGGATATAAAAATAACAAGAGTCATGTTGCTTGACAACAATGTTAAATATTCCAAATCCTAAGATAAAACTCTACAACCAATTAACCTAAATTGTAATATCAAAGCATGCCACAATGCAGTAATGAGTGATTATTTAACACTTTTACATGAAATCACTCATCCGGCTAAAAGATACACATAACCAAATGTAGACTTTCTTGTATCCATATAACCAGCAAAATCTGAATTTGTATATATATCCAATCATCTTAAGATGATCAAATCTCCTATAAGTAAGCATGTGATCCTTTGTCCCTTGTAAGTATTTTAAGACCTTTTGCAGTTTTTTAATGATCCAATCCTGGATTACTCTGGTATCTACTAAGCATATTGTTGACCTAATTCGAAAAGTATACAAAGTCAAAAGTAATAATTTGTCTCAAAAGACGGATATCAAACCCACAAGGAATAGTTCTCTTAAAAGTTCAATGTGTAAAACTCACTAAATATTTCATAATCCGAAATAAAAAAAAAATGTACAATTTATATAAGGACATTTTTGTCTTTGCGGAATCTTGTGGGGGTGTAGAAAGAAAAATGTAGGGGTGCAGGAAGAAACTGCCCATCTTCTTCTTCAGATTCTTCTACTTGTGTGGAGTTTTCAATAAAAAATAAAATACATAGTATTCAGATACGTGTATAAAGAGTTATGATATAACTAAAATCATCATTCTATAACCATCTCTAGATTATTATATCATCAAGAAAAATAAGTAAATAATTAAGAATATTTATAACATTCTTTTCTTTACTTGTTCATTACATACAAATAAATGTACCGCGTTTAACTTTTTTAAGAAAAAATATTATAAAAAAACATAATAAAATAAAGATGTAGTGAAGAAAAAAAAAGGCATTTGTATTGCTAATGGGAGGGAACACACCCACAGTATGCATACTAGTGGCTATTTAACAAGTATAAGAATTTGTTTATCGCATGAATAGGTTGAACTAGAATTAGAGAGTTATTATATAATTATTTAATGATAAAAATATTAATTGTAGAGTTTTTTTATTAAGAAGGTAAAATAAAATTAATAATTTGAATAATTTAATTAATAAAGAGAACAAATATTTTGACTTTTAAAGATCGATAAGAAATACTCAAATAAGTTAAATAAAATATATAAATAAATTTGAGATGATAAAGAGGAACGGAACCAAATTTAAAAGAATAAGAAAACAAATTTTGGGAATAAAAGAGGAAAAACTATTTCCATAACTCAATTTTTTTAGAAATAATAATAATAATATATATATATATATATATATATATATATAT
>Ga0123342_1003595_pt1 | contig 24720 bp, 18 predicted proteins | sample Turbeawhitnodule_FD_89960 | JGI IMG/M metagenome (GOLD analysis project Ga0123342, IMG submission 89960) | Root nodule microbial communities of legume samples collected from Mexico - Turtle bean Mexico white nodule | ecosystem: Host-associated > Plants > Roots > Nodule | place: Mexico: Nepantla... | reverse complement strand
TTTATTTTTAATTTCAGTAGAGTAAGATTCTTTTAGCATAATAGGGAGTGCACTTATCATTTTAGCTTGTGCCTAGCCCTTTAGGAAGGAAGGTTGCCTTACCTTCTAGAAGACCTAGCCAAAGGAGCGGTTTTAACCTTTCTACCCTTGCTCAACTTGCCCATCAAGGCACCTTTTCCTATAAATCAAGGCACTTGACAAAGGTACTTTCAGTTTTATCTGGCTCTTATCTTGAGTGAGTGATATCTCAAGTGGCAGCTCTTCCACCACTCATCCTGGAGTTCATATGCTCCAAGTGGCGTGACATCTTCCATTCCATAAGTTTCCTATGTCTCTTCATCTTTTCCCTTTTTAACTCCTTTTGCTTCCTTTTTGCACCATCTTCATCTCATCTTCATTCTATTATCTTCTTTTAATTTCAGTCCATATCTTGTCATCTTCTTCTTGTTATCTTTTAATTTCCGCCCTCTTTACATCATCCACACACACCATATATATGTATTTTTCTCTTTGCCCTTCTGAAGTGAACCTTCAAACTTACTTAACCACTTGGTTAAGTTCTTGTCCAGTGAGAATCTTCTTATGGTTCTCATATTTAATTTGCTAAATCCAAAATCATAAACAAAAGTGAAACCTTAAAAATGTGCAATCTAAAATCAACTCACATTACAAGAGAAAAGAAATAATTAATTATATTTGTATAAGGTAAATTATAGGTAAATCAAACTCTTTTATTATCCTCTGTTTTGATCAAGGAGAATATTGGTGTAGACGAAGGAAGAGCGCGAATCTACTTCATTTGGATTAGGGTGAATACTGGGAAAGGTGAGCGCGGAAAGGCGTTGATGCACATGAAAGTTCTTCCTTTTCACATGCAAAAACATTACCCAATAAAGATACAAATAAGTAGGATTCATAAAGTTACACAAATGCCCTTATGCTTTTTGTCTCAGCATGCACTTGCAGTGTGTTCATATTATAGTGGATAATCGATTATTCATTTATCAACATCGGTTTTACTCTGTTTTTTCAACCATAATTGATTATCCTTATATTTTGACTTGATAATCGATGATGTCAATCTTATACGCGTTCCATAATCGATTATCCTTATGTTTAAGTTGATAATCAATTATGTCAATCTTTGTACGCATATTATCCTTATATTTTTAGTTGATAATCGATTATGTCAATTTTTGTACGCTTCCCATAATCTGTTATCCTTATATTTTGAGTTGATAATGGATTATGTCAATCTTTGTATGCGTCCAATAATCAATTATCATTATATTGAATTGATAATCGATTATGTCAATCTTTGCATGCATCCATAATTGATGGCCCTTATGTTTTTACTTGATAATTGATTTGATTATGTCAATCTTTAATTGTGTCTGATGATCGATTATCCTATTGTGAGTTGATAATCAATTATGTCAATCTCTGTACGTGTCCCACAATTGATTATGAATATTTATGATGAATAAATAATGCAAATTTGGTATGATATGATTTTGTGTATTTTTTTTTTGAAGATTCCAAACTCATTAGTTTTGAAATATTTTCAATTTTTTTAGATTATGTAATTTTAATGTATTTAAAATTATTTTTCAAACATATTTTACAATTTTCAATATTAAAATTTAATTTATAACTGAAATAATTATTTTTGTGATAATTTTTCATGTTCCGACGACAATGTTAAATAACTTATATTTCTTCAAAAAAAAGTATTAAATGATGTACAAATTTTAATTAGCTAAAATCTAAACACAAATATCTCTTATTTTATTTTTCAATTATTTTCAAATACAATAATACATTTTTAACATTTTAAAAAAATTAAAATTTTTTCACACTCATCACATCACTCATAAACTTTAATAAATTTTTCCCACGGAGAAGTGTAGTAACATATATTTTAATATAATTTTAAATACTTTTTATTGTTTATTAAAATTTACAAAAAATCTTATTTCTTATTTAATAAAACTTTTAATCAATAATATATAACTCTTCTTACCATTTCTTTTATTAAATACTGAAAAAGGAGACGATCAATCAAAGCAAAATAATTTGATATTTGGATTTAATTGACTTTGATTTATAAAGTTGGTAGAAAAATTAAAATTGATTATAAAAATTACTTTGCACTATTTTTTTCATTGTGTACACTATAAAGCTTTTTTTGTTATTATCTATGATAAAATGACTAAAAATTCAATTCATTTTGGTTTGAAGTGAAATAAATTGAAGTGAATTTAAAACCAAAATGATTAGCTAGTAAGAAAAACTTCTCAAAAAATTCAATCCAATACACTGGGTGATAATTCCATAATGAGAATTTGGTTGCCAGTTATTTCACATTTTTCATCTCGTTTAACAAAGTCCTAACAGATGAAACAAAGTTTTATCAGTCATGAATTTAAACGTGTTTCAGTCATGAATTTGTTAATATGAAATTAATTTGGAAAACTATCATATCAATCAATAATCCAGACATGTTCGTGATACACAAATTGGATACAACATCTACAGGATAATGAGGGCAATGCACTTATATTAGTGGTATCTGGCTCTGCCTCGCAAGTTGACCAGTGACCATCTCACGAGTTTCTCCCATATTCAATGCAAATGATAGTCACAACTCAAAATCCAATCTCCTTGCATACCTTCCTTTTATTTCAGTTCGTTATTGATTCCCTTCAAAAGATAATATCTGTAGAGGATGTGGAATGGCATCACAGGAAGGTGAGCAAAAGTGTTCTCTCTGAGGTGTTTCTGAATGGCTATACCAACATGAAATTTGAAGATTTTTACATTCTGAACAAATTCCTTTTGCTGCCAAGATAACGCCACCTCAAACCTAGTAAGTTGGCAGCCTTGAGCAGTCCAAAATGTAGTGACCAGTAAATGTACAAGAGTAATGCAAAATGCTCAGGAAGTTGGAACATGCAAATGTACCACTTGCGAGAAACTGCAAAGAGACATGGTGAAGCTTCTGTAAAGTGTCTCTCTCTTCAATTACTATAAAGCAAAAAGGGTGGAGAGAAGTAATTATATAGATCATGATGATATAAATGATTGACATGAAACAAATCAGCAATGTTCTTGGGATTGACATCATACTCAATCAATTGGTTTTGGACATGCTGGAGAGTGAACCTCTATGGCTGGGCTCATCACTGAAGCCGCAGGCTGACCAGAGAAACTGGTTCCGAGAGAAGGATGAACATCAGATTCATGGGCAGCAGGTATCTCAGGAGTTCCTGTCCTGGAACTCATTACAGCGCCTTCATTGATCTCATCTGATCCAACTCCAAATGTACCTGACTACAATATTGGTCTAATAGTTAGATAAAGAAGTTGTTCAAAAAAGATAACTTTATTCCAATAGTATGGTGTGAATTAAATCTATTTAAAACTGATCCCGCCATTTGTATTGAGAAATTGTTTTTATTGTCATGGGATAAGACGATCATATAATACTACAAATTTAAAACCTTTAAACAAACTAAAAAGAAAAAGCAAATGAAACCAAAGGAATATATAGAATCCATACATTAGAGAGACCTTTGATCTGAACAATGATAATTGTTATATCATCTGTTCTGTTCTCAAGTTCCAACCATAGTTTATATGACTTTTCTGCAATAGCCGCACAAGCATCACGAGGATCCATATAGCTTGCTGCCTACACCATAAATAAATCACAGATTTTTCAGGAAGGGGAATCCTAGAAAGTCACAATTTTACCTATGGAATTACACTGGGGAATAAACATTGAAATCATAGTCTATGGTGGTGCGGCAGATCAGGAATAATCGGCATCAAGCAGCGCAAAAAATTAGAAGTTTCTCTGCAGAACGACTAACTTATTACAAGGATTGTGTAAACTCTAGGGATGCAAAAGAACTATTCCCAATAAGCATCTTTTTACAGTGAACCAGTGGGTACTGTTGCTGTTGTTGTAGTATAATTACGAAAGCTAATACATAATGATAAGGGGGCAGACCTAAGTAAAACATGCCAAGTAGGGATGCTTAAGCAATACGTGTACACCACTCCCATAAGATCAGCAACTTATGAGGTTACGGCCAGTAATTTTTCTTATGCTTTCCATTCCAATTATATTAACATTACCAATACCACATACCTATGTACCATAAGCGACAAACAGACCTTACACACAACAAAAAAAACATAAATTGTTTCCATATTTCAAGTCAAAATCTTTAATTGCAACTTGTATAACCTTTAACAGCTAACATTAGTATTTCCAATAACAGAAGTGGATCAATCATTAAACTAAGTTAAATTAAATCATATTCGATCAATTTGCTCAACCTGTGAAAACATTTTCACACATTATGAAAGCAAGACGGAGAAAGGTTGCAAGTCATACCATATCAATAACAGTTTGGCTTGTCAGGAATTCAAAAATGCCATCACTTGCCACAACAAAGAAAAGATGATCAGGTGTAAGCCGAAAAGTTTTCACCTCAGGAGTAGCAGTGACACCAATTGTCTCTGCTAAACTATCGCCTATGCTCCTTGTAAAAGCAGTTCCAGGATACATCCCATTAGGAACCCACAATCTGGGAGGATCACCACCCCGACTCTCTTCATCACCCCAATTCTGGATATCTGGATCCTTAAGCCCTTCCACCTGATCAACACTCAACACCCTTGCCCCACAAAGCTTCACTCTCTCATATTCATCTTTCCGAAACGGCGTCTGATCAGAGGACAAGTCCTCCGCAACAACGCGGTTCCCATCCTTAACAGCCATCACCGCTCTCGAATCACCAACATTAGCAACAAAAAGGGTGTCACCAATAACAAGCACCGTTATCGCGGTGGTGCCACTCATAGAATCATCAATCTCACTACTACTACGTAATTCAAGGTTCGTTGCCAAGAATGCAGAATTGTAAGCTTGGACAGGGTCCTCCAACAATGCAGGGTCATTTACCAACTTCTCTACCAGCCTATCCTTCACGAAATTTGAACACTGGCTACCAAATTGACCGTGCCCATCATAGACACCAAAGAAATGGACACTGGGGTCACCTTGGAGTTCTGTACTAATGCAAAAACTATCTTGGTTTTCTTTATCAGGTGAGTCAGGGTAGTACCCCCGCTGAGTGAGAAAAGTGTATTCCAAATTGAAGTTGTGAGAAGGAACAGTAGCACGCTTCAGTGATCTCTGTGAAAGTACGTTTTTCATGTGCCCACGAATGAAGGCAGTTTCTCGGTAATCCTTAGAACCATCATCTGATGAAGAATTCTCACCACAGCAACACTTGCCATGGACACAACCCATGTTTCGAAGAGAGGCTATGCTATTGGAAACAACACCTGAAACAGAAAACACTCCCTGAAGCAGTGCACAAATAGAATGTTTGGGAAGGAAGCACAGTGCTAGATGCTTCTGGAATTCCCCCACATTATGATAAACAGGATTAGAGAATGGTCCAAAACCCTAGATACATAGTTTAGGATAACGAGCAGGGAATTGAATTGTGCGATTTGGGTGAAGAAAAGGGGTCATGTGGGTGGATTTGAATTGAAAAGGGTGAGAAAAGGAGAACCCTAGAGGAACCCCAGGAAGAAGGAAAAGACAGAGAGGATTTATTTAGGCATTTTAGAGGCAGAATGCGTGATGGGGTTGCCGAAAAGGAGGAAAAGAATTGTGCTTTTCGTCTGGTTGGGTGCAGAGAAGGGAGAAACCCTGACGCAAAAGGAAGAGTTGAAAAGAGAAGTTCAGAAAAAGAGATTTGGAATGAAGGGGACAGAAGAGAAGTGGGGAAGAGGATTGAATTGAGATTCTCTGCTTATTCTGATTCTAATTCTAATTCTAATTCTAATTCTATTTCTAATCCTAATCCTAATGCTAATCCTAATACGAAATTATAATCCTAATCCAATAATCTATGGATGCATGTGCTGATTTGGTTATCTGCACGAGTGCCCCAATCATCCTTCACAATCCCCTTCTCTCTGCGTATACAAACACTCCTCTCCCAACCATCTTTGCAATCAATTTATCTATTTATTACCTAACTTTCCATTACATGTTTTACAAACCAATTTTTCTTCTCAAAATCATGTTACTTTATCAATATATTAGATTAAATAATTAGTAAAAATAAAAGATAAAAATAGTTAATGATTAAGAAATAAAAAACTTCATATTTCAAAATAAATTTTAGCAAATATTTTCATAATTACTTAATATATTAAAAAATAAATATTTTTTTACAGATGATTGTTGTATTTTAACATATATTTATAAATTAATTTTGATAACTATTATAAATAGAGTGGTTATGGGTTCAAATATATTCATATAGCATTACATTAAAACCAACACCGCATCATTATTTTAAGTGAATGAGTGTCCATGGTAGAAATAGGAATATTCTATTATAATTGAATAAAATTTAAAAAATAAAAAGTTACAACTAAAAACATATTTATAAATCATAGGACTATAATCCAAAATATCTGCGTTCATGGAAAGTGTTTCAACTTAAATAGGGAGCTGATTTGAATTGAATTATGTCAATATTAATGTAAATTTAATATTTATCAATTTAAGAAATTATTATATTATAAAGTATTTTGTAATAACTAAAATAAATTTAAAAATTGTTGTATTGTAATCTAGAATATTAATTAACTTTGATGGAATATGCTCAAAACAAATATAAATGAACTTATATTAACATTAATGTAAATTTAGTGTATGTTAATTTAGAAAATTCATATATTTTAGCGTATGTTTTAGTATTTGAGCATATAATTGAAAAAATAACTTAGGGAAACACATTCTATTTTATTTTCTTATTCTTATAAATTAGGACACAATTTGTTTCACACTAGAAAATCTAGACCATATAACAAGTGATATTTAAAATTTTGTTCTGCTCACAACGTTGTAATTATAGTTTGGCATGCTTCTATTATTTTCTTACTTAGACCTATTATTTTTTATCATCTTCAAAATCAAAATAACTCTAAATATTTTTTTTAAAATAATTTAGTATCACAAAATTTAATCAAAATATGGATCACTATATCACATGAAAATAAAATAACAAAAATATAAATTAATAAAAAAAAATTACATAACTTAAGAAAGAATAGATAATACCATCAATCATATATTTAATAAAGATAACCACGGTGTAACTAAAGATAAATTAAATAACATAATTATAAATTTAAATTATGACCATTTCATATTTGTTTAATATAGGACTACGTTGAATCTTGAGACGTATGTAAGATCAATTCTCAACTAATTGAAAATGAAGAATTTAGTGTTTGAGTTTAGAGTATGTTTTAAAAAATATAAGAAGTTAGTTTTGTTTAAGTGACATGATTCCGGTTTGGGATTTCATCTGAATAACTTTAGTGAGATTATTGTCTAATGTCCTTGCTTCAATGAAGACGTGCTTAAGTAACGTACCACCTAAATCACTCTATTAAATGTTTCATTTGATACTCTCGTTTAGCGAAAGTAATAGTAGTACAAGATGAATCTTGACTTGAGAGCCAATTTGTCAGTTCGTCAAAATTTGGTAGATTGTGTTGGTGACTTCAACTCATTCACCTAATCCTTCAAACTGGCAAAATTATAGACAAGATGGGACGAACTAACCCACTAATCCATTTTTTAAGTTAAAAATTAAAATAAAAAATAATTTAAAAGATTAACTTTTTTTTATATCATGTTATTTGAAAGATACAAATATATTACAACATTCTAACTTAAATCATTAATGCTTACAAATTAAGTTCAATTATTAATTATAAAGAATTAATTTAACACCTAAAGATAAGAATTATTTTTATTTATTTTATTAGAAACATTAATTAATCAATTAAAAACTTAAATGATATTTATATAATTAAATATAATTTTAATATATGTATATATAAACAAATTTTAAAAATACAAAATAAAAAAAAAACACTTATTTTTAACTAAAATATAATAATTGATATATTTTTATTCTCATATTTCAATATCGAAATTCTTCAATGATACACAATTTATTTCAAAACGTGTATACCTAACTTTATTGAAAGATATATCAAATATTACAAATTAATTTATTTTTTAATTATTAATTAATTATACATTTTATAAAATATGAAAAATTTCAATAAATTTCCATTCTAACAATTATTCTTAGAAAACATACAAATTGATTTTAAAATCATGCAAAAATTTAATAAAGTTAGGTATAAGTATTAACATAAATGTGTAAAATTTTAATAATAAAGTGATAAATATGCAAAACTTTGAAAGTAAAGATAAAAGATCTACGAGGAATAATAAATTATAAAAAATGATAAGTTTTTTTATTGAAGAACTCTAACCACCAAGTCATTTAACTTATTTAACTAATATATAAAAGGCTTAATTATACATTTTATTATTTAATGAATTTTATCACCAAATTTTCTTCCTGGCACGTTTTATTATCATATACTTTTAATTTTCGTACATTTTACCAATTGGTTAAATGTGTAATCTATCAACATTGTATTTTATCATTTATTTTCTTCAAAAACGGCATCGTTTTACCAGTAATACATAATAAAGTGCATACAATCGGAAAAAAATGTTATCATGATGAAGTGTGAAAAAAATTAAATAATAAGATATACAAAATTAAAAATACTTTTTGTCTCTATATTATCCCATAGACAAATTTTAAATTAAGTCAATTATTACAATTTTGTTGGGTTAAATATATTTTTATTTTTATTAATTAATTTTTTTCCATGAGTAATTGTAGGTGATGAATTCATTCTAATAGTTTTTATACTATAAAAGTCTAAAAAATCTAAAGCTTCAGTTAAGAAAGAAAATTAGTTTTACATAATTATATTGATCGATAGGACGAATTGATTATATCAAATGGAATAAAAAAATATGCGATAAAATAAGTAATATCATTTAAATTCGGTTAACATCCTATACATTTGGTAATCATGTGATAAATCATTTGATACTATTTTATTAAAGATATGCATCAGGTACGACCTGTAAGTGAGATAACTCACTATTAAAATTGTAAATGAGCATTGTTATACGAGAGTAATGTACACTTTTAATCAATTTATCATTCACTCTTAAACATAACTCTTACTTGATCATCAGAGAACCTTTTGTATGTTAACTCTCAACGAGTACTAGAGGACGAGTACGAAAAGGAAGGAGAAGGAGGAGTGACCAAGTCCCAGAGAGCGAATATGAGAAAGAAGGAGAAGTGATGAGTCACAAAATGAAATTGTTCAAGTCGGGCAGGTACTATTTAGCCCTATACAAGTACAATTGGCGCCTACCATGGGATCGAGATAGATTCGAAGAGCAACAAATGGTTTCAACAAGGCATATGGCAAACGAGAGAATGATAGAGGTAGAGTAAGTAGTTATGCTCCAAATTTTACAAAGAGAGATGGTAGAAATGCAACAGGGAGGAGATACAAGCCCTCCACCAAAAGAATGAGTAGGAAGTACGAGTCCTCCAAGAACAAAAAGACCAGATGAAGGGGCAATTGGCCGGGATCATACTCAGAACCAGACGAGGGCCTCATAAGTTTGTCCAAACTAATAACAAAAGTTACAACAGATCTCCTCAAAGAGAAAAGTATCCCAGAAGGGATGAACAAAGGCAATATTATCCTCGGCGTCATCGTGACGATGACCGACGACCAGAAAAACAACCGCGAAGGAGTGAGACTCCAAGAAGGGTCGAGCCTTCCCGTAGAAGCGGAAGAGAAGTGATTGATACAATCGCTGGTGGATTCACATGTGGAGGATATTCTCATCTTCGGGCTATTCAGTTGGTAAATTCAAACTCGGTCATAGCCTGACCGAGGACACCCCCAATACTCTTCACAAATGATGAGTTTAAAGTCATCGACCCAGCACAAGATGACCCTATGGTCATCACCGTAGAGGTAGATAACTTTGCCATCATGAAAGAAGACTTTAGTGGATCAAGGGAGTTTGGTGGACATTCTCTATTGGAAAACTTTAAAGAAGATGAGGATCCTAGAAACTGAAATTCAACCATATGACAATCAGATTGTTGGTTTTTCTGGAGAATGAGTAGACACTTGGGGGTATATTGATTTGTATACCATGTCCTCAACATATAACTCGATAATGAATCATCATCTCAATGACAGCTGATACCATGTCCTTGACAGGCGCCTGGACAATGGCCTCCTCTTCATCAGGGGCAAGTGCAACTTGCACATGTTGAGCTATCTAGAATCACTCTCCTAGCAGGGACGACGACCTTTCGAGTCTCCCTCTCTTCTTTTGTTTTTTTCGAGCACTCGTCGCCACTTGATGGTGGTACTAAATCTATGATGGGAATGGATGAACCCCAACCAACAAGCTTTAGCAAGCCCTTTTGTCGTCTAACCACCTGCCGACGTAGTTGCTTCATTATGTTCACTACATAATAACCAGTTTGCAGCATTATTCCTGCAAACAAACATAAAATTAAGCACAATTAACAAACTTAGGAAAACACAAGCAATTTAAATTCTACATACCGGAAAAATCCACCCAACGGTAGGACGATTGGTACACTGCCAGAATCCTGAGTAGGAAATCTATTCAGAAGTTGTCAAATATGTGAAAAATCTCTAATCATGGATGAAATTGGCCAAGATTTGTAACGAGTGGGAGACCGAGTCCAGTGGAAGGGAAACTTGGGCTTACCCTTAGAATCATAAAAATATGGATTATCGTCCAACTCCACAAAAAATTTAAAATACCAATCCTTGAAATTTTTATACGAAGAGGTGTAAGGAGCAAAAAGAATACTACCCGGACGACTTGACAATGAAAGCCAACCCATGGGATGGGGTGGCCGAGAGTTATAGTAAAACAAAAATGATTGAGGGGACGACCTCAACCAAAATAATCACAAATAAGCCTAAAGACTTGAAGGGTCGCCCATGGGTTAGGATGGAATTGACTAGGGGTTACGTTGAGAATCCTAAAGACTCCCATCGTGAACTCATCAAAAGGAAGAGTAGCATGAAGGTCAGTAAAAAGACAAGTATATACATAAAAGAAATCTTGGGAACCATTTTCCAGTCTGTGACAAACATGTTCGGAGTGACTACAACTATTGGTTGCAATCACGTCTGACAGGGAGTTGGGTTTTAACATAGAAACTATAGAAATGAATTCATCTATTATAGATGAACCTGTAAGTTGGTAATCAATTCGGTAACACGAGGGTCAACCCACTTGTATCCAAAATAAAGAGGTGGTTGACTAGCAAGGTTGACCGCCTAACCTTGGTAGGGTTGGTACGAGTTCTCTCAGAAGACGTAGAAATGAAGGAATAGGAAAAGACTCAGAAGAAGACACGACTAACCTCTTAACGAAATTAGAAAACGCTTAGTTTCATCTCGAAACTCGAAAAATCTTAGTATTTGGAATTAAAGCAAGTAAAGCGAAACATAGAAAGTTTGAGATGAGCTGCTATTTATAGATTTTCGGAGACAAGGAGACAAAACTTTGTCTCGTTTTCAACCGTTGGATTCATTTCAATCCAACGAGTTTAAACGATTCACCGTGAAACAACATGGTCAGTTGGACCGTTAGATCTCTTAGATCAAAAGTTAGGACAAGCTCGAATGGCATGTGGAATGACGCATGTCCAATCATATCTGACACAGTGCACCATTAATGATTAACATTGTCACTTCTTACCCTGAAGCACCCAACAGTCACATCTAGGCTCTTCTGAATGACTCTCCCTCGAGTTTGGGGGGCAAGTGTACCGGTCGGAGCCGAATGATCCACATCACTCGACGTCGGTGACTGATTGACCGGAGAAGGAGGAGTGACCGAGAAACGAGAAACAATTGTTCAAGCCGGTAGCATGTAGTATCTAGACCCTATATAGGTATAATAATACAATTTATTTTCATAAAAGTGGATAACTAAACCCACTTGAACAAGTTTGACCAAACCCGTTTATAACATAAGTTTTTTTTTATCAAACCAGACTACATATGTCCACATTTGTGTTTGTTTCTAAGTACGAGGATGGAGGATGGAGAGGGTGAGAGTGTTTTTTCAATCTTCATACAAATGATGAGATTTGTGCTATTCTATATAGGATTGTTTTTTACCCAAATACCCTTGTACGTGCATTTTATTATAATATACAATATACAAAATTAAATGTTACATAAATTTATTTAACAATTTTAAAAATATTTAATTATACTATTATTATTATTATAATTATAAATAATGAAAATAATAAAATAAAATTATAATATTAGCAACACATATATATTTATATAAAATAACAAATATATAATAATAAATATTATTTTTATAAATTTTAATATATTTAATAAATTTATTTCAATTTAACACAAAAATATTTTCTATTATTTTTTTAAATTTTTTTATTGAAAAATACAAGTAATTATGGATATTATATATTAGAAAAATTGAATTAATTCAAACCTACACAAAAAATATATCATAATTCATTATTCAACAAAATTTTAATAACAAAGATAAATTTATAAACTTACATTTTACAACTTTAAAATAATTTATAAATTTTTCCCAACTATCACATCACTCACGAATTTTAATAAATCATCGTCACAAATCCATTATATTATCCCTTAATCCAACCAACCTAACCCTTTCTAATCTTCATAGATACACTCTCCCCTCCTCAATCCAAACACAATGTGTTTATTAAAATTTAGAATTCAAACACTTTATTTTATTGGACTTTCATCCCTCCGACAAATTTTACTAGCTCTACGTATACATGTACAATCCAAACATTTTCAATTATAAACAATAATAATAGAAATCACAAAATTTAAAGCACAAATATACTCTCTATGTGTTATATGAGAAAAATAAAGTAAATGAAAATAAAAACGAGTGAAATTAAAAGTGTGTGGTGAATGAGAAATAGAAAAGAAACAAGAAAAAATAGTTAAAAGAAACAAAAGAATATATTTGTATCCCAGCAATTTCAAATTTATTTGTTTTAAATCTCCTAAAAAATAACCCCAACATATTTTTATTTGCACAATATTATTTCCATCTCCCTAATCCAAAACAAAGTGTTAAAGGATTTGAGGGAAAAGGTAGAGTGTGTGAATGAGTAGATGGTTAATGGAAAGTGTAAAAATGAGAGTGAAAATATGGTTTTTAATAAATTATTGAATCAGGTCTTTAATCAGGTGATGGTTGTAGATATATTCTCCCCTAATCTGTTTGGTTATCTGATTGAATTGTATGTGAGCTTTTGAGGCTTTGATGGTGTAACTTAAAACATGTATTATACCAAACAGGTATACTTATGAAACTTTTTTGAAAGATCTCCTAGTTTACAAAAGGGGAACCATGAATTTGGAGCACATATATTATAGTGGTTTCTGTACTTGTCTCCTACTTTAATCATCTCTTTGCCTTCTACATGCCATGCAATTATGACCACATGCACTTTAACGCTCACCAAATGCCTCCACCATTTTGCACTGCTCTTTCTTACTTCTTACCTCTTACCTAAACCTAAATCTACGTATATTTTATGCATCTCGGCTTGTTTAATATTTTTTGTTCATTCAAGCTTCCTATGCACTTGTATAATATGAGAAAAAGGCATAAAAGAAGTGATATGTAGGATACGACAAAGCAACTTTATTACGTATGATTGTTGTAATGCCTCATGCACCTATGCCCTTTTTGATTGCTGATCTCCCAGAACATAGTGTAGCAGAAGATAGATGATAAATATACAGAGGTATTGAAAAAAATGTAGGAAAAAAAGTGTGATTTTGTTCTTTAATACTCTACAAACAAAGCATAAAAGACAAGAGAGGGTAAGAAGAAGAAAGAAAGTTGAATATAACCTCAAACAAGAGCACTTTTACACCCACTACACATCTTCAAAAATCTTAGGCGTGACAAGCCTAAGTGGGGTGCATTATCATGATCATTCCAGTATCCCAACCTTCCCCACTCTTCCTTACCTTGCTTCCTTCCTTTCTTCCCCTTTTTCATAATATTCCAAAGAACAATGAATCTCCATTCATCTCCACCCTCTTCTACTTCTACATCACTTACCACCCACTTCTCCTATCTCTGCAAACCACTCAACCAATCACATTCTGCCACGTCACCACCCCCTAAAATTTTCAACTAACTCTAACTTCCTACCTATTATATTTCTCTCCGCCCTCCCGCCGCCACTTTTTTTTTTCTCCGCCTTCAAACACTTTTCCGGCGAGCAGTGAACGTTTGAAAAACCACGGTGCCGGCGGCGGGGAACTGGTCCATTGCAAAACTCCGACATTTCATGCCCAAAGGCTCCACCGCACTAGCCATCTGCCTCCAGATGTCGTTGCCGAACCCATTCCACGTCGTGGATATGGACATGGTCCCAGGACGGAATATCTTTACCACCTTCCTCAATACGTGTGCTATGTTGTCGTTGACGGAGCTGACACACTCGAAGCTGGCGTAGCTGAAACCGTCCTCTGGAGTGACGTGGATGGTGGAGTACCAATCCCCGTCCATGCCATTCATGGAATACCCACACGGGTCGAAGGCGAAGTCGCAGATAAGCGCCTCAGGGTTGATTTCGTTTATCCCGGTGAGCTCCGTCATCTCCTTCCCGGCAGAGTCGCCGGGTTTTCCGTCCTCCGATGGCCGGAAAAACTTGCGTGCGAGGATGGGGTCCAGCTCGGTCATGCAGATCTCCATGGTGAATAGTAACTCGTTGTCATGAACATAGGGCATGTGGGGGAGAGTGTGTGTGGTATCATTGGCGGTGAAGACGTGCCAAGAGTGAGAAGAAGATTTTGAGGGCATGATGGAGGCTTTTCTGAAGCAGAGGTTTGAAGGGATTGTGTCTTGCAAGTAGGTAACCTCGTCCTTGAAGCTGGTGTGAGGGAAAGGTTGTGACTTGGGAAAGATGAAGCTTCCTCTGGTGTAGCGGCAAGAGCAGAGGGCGAGGCCTAAGTGGTGAGCGTATTGGATCAAGGGAAGAATGGATTTCAGAAGCTGGGTTGTGCCACATGTTTTGATGATGATCTTGGTGGGGTAAACAAAGAGGCTTGATTCTGATAGCACGTAGGCATCGAAGTAGGAGTTTCCTACTGCTGAAACGACTGTGCATTGGACAGCTTCAAGGACTTGTTCTAGTGATTCAAACTCAAGCTTCCTTAGCCCAAGTGGGAAGATGGCTGGATCATCGCCGAAGAAATGGAGCTCCAATCGTTTCTCGAAGCCTTCGAAACCCGAGACGGCCATTTGGATGAGTGTGTGAGTGTGAGTGTGAGTGTGAGGAGGAGGGGATGTAAATGTAACAGAGGAGAGAAGGGTGGGAAAGTTTGAGAGAGGTAAGGTGATATTTTTGATTGGAAGGCTGAGCTGAGAGAAAGGATTGGGGGGTCAATGGGATTTATAGGTGTGTGCGAATCAGAATGAGAGTGTGTAGGATGTAGTAGTGAGGGTGTTTGGAAGAAAGCATGCGGGTGATGGAACCAAGAATCATGATTGTAGGCATAATGAAGTGAATAGGATGATGATGTGCTACAATTTGTTGCTAAGTTTTTTTAGTGCAATCTTCTCTTCCATCCGAGAAAGCAACAGGCAACGGAATTTAAGCCCACGCTTACCATTTTTTTGCTCTTTTGTCACTTACTATTCTATCTCTCTATTCTCCACTAACCTCTGTCACTGTTATAGATTTCTAGTTCTCCCCTCTAGCTACTTACCAACACCACCACATACCAACACTGCTTTTCCTGTTTTCTCTTTCTCCCAAATAGATTTACGATTCAATTAAATAAATTAAAGATGCTCAATCATCACTTTCAACAGTTCTCCAACTTACTTGCTCATCATATATTAGTCTAGCATTATTATCAATTAACTGGCTTTTTAGTGGTTCAAGATAAAAATTAATATTTGGAAGCTTTCTTTTTTATACATTTTGGGCTTTCTGATGTGTAAAGTTAGTTCTCTTTCTTGTTTTCAAGAATTTCATCTAGGGGAAAACTTAATCAGATTTGAAGGTTAAGGGCCCTGTTTTGACCATAATAATTGGTTGAAGTGATGCAGGGAAATGTCAAGCATAACTCCGTTGAAACCACATGATAAAGTTCTTTTCAAATGACAAAGCGAATTTAGCAAGTGTTCTATATCATGTTCACTCAAAGGAATTTGGATTTTTGAGTCAAAATTCAGCATTCAAACGTAACTATTTGAATGATAGTTCCAATAAAATAGAAACATAATCATAAACTATAGCTAGATGTTGTATTGTTGTTCTGAAGGACAATAATTATTAGTTCTGTAGAGGTGATAGATCATTCAAATTAGAGCTACATTACTACTTGTAGAGGTTAAAAACACAGCATAACCCTGTTAAATTGCTACCAAAAAGTGAAATTGGAAATAAAAGTACCAATCACTTGGGGCTTTGTTTGATATGAGCACACTCTAGCTAGTACTGATAATGGCTACTGCATAATGGAAAGGTGCAAACACCTCAGATGATGGAGACAACATTGTCTATTCCTAGGAGAGCAGGCGTTAATTAACAAAAAAAACTTGACGTGCCCAAAATGTCATCCATATTTGGGGTTAGAATTATAATTATTATTATGCAGAAGATAAAAAAAGGAAAGGGAAATAAAAAGAAGGAAAAAAACAAAAGGAATCAGGCGTGGCATGCAAATAATGAGAATATCCTTGAATGAGGGAGGCCCGTACGTGAAATGAAAAGGCACTCACATCATTTTTATTCCTCATGCAATTTCATGTAGCTAAGTGGCATTATCATTATTTTATCTATTTTATCAACTTGTTATCTGTATTTATCAAGAATGCATGCAACCGTATCAGCATCGAAATTAAAAAAAAGGATTCTCTGTGTCCTCCAACTGATCGGTTTTAAAAAGCTCTGGGCATACAAAACAATACTCTTCTTTAAATTTTTAAATATATTTGGTCACTAATGTTACCATACCATGGGATATACCTGAGTCTAACCGTTCTATGAACTTTTTTTTTGTTTTCTGCGGGACAGAGCTTGCAAATTTATTTATTTTTTCTGACCAACCACAGTTCAATTATAGTAACTCTTTGGCGGACATTAAGTTGATTTGGATCATAATGTTTAACTGGTTTGATTAGAGAGGAACAGTAATTAGAAAGTAAAAGGGAGTAATTAGTACTATATGGTCTTTTAGAGGAAGTTTTGGTAATCCATCTGCTCCTATACGTAAAACTGTTTTCCTCATCATGTAAGTGATCTCCTTAACTTCCAATTGAAGAGTATTGTCAAATTTGATCAATTATTCAACATGATAACTAATGCAGAAGCTTCCCCTGAATTAGTATAAAGAGAAGTAGGCAGAGATATTTTATTTGAGAAGAAAATAGAGGAAAAGCTCGTACACTATATATAACGAAACGGTGAGAGGGGAATAATAAACAAACATTGGCGGTAAAAAGTAGGAGAGAAAGGTGGGGGGAAGGGAAGGTAATGATGAAAATTTGTGAGTTCAGAATCAAAATTCAGTTTTGAGAGGTAGAAATGATGCAGAATGTATGGCCTCATGAATAAAATTTATGGGTGTGGCTGGCAGCCTCCATTATGACCACAATCCACCTCTTCTTAATGCACGCGCACCACCAAACTCAAACACTATCTCCTAAGCCCACACTTTCACACTCTCCCTCTCACACGCAAGGCAGCCAACCCCAACATACCAACACACACTAACACAACTCACACGCTTTACAATTTTGCATATACAGTCACCCCTCGCAATATACCACAGCACACAAAAGAAAAGAAAAGAAAAGAAAATGGTCAACCAAGTTGGTGAATCAAATCTTACTTAAAAAAGTCACAAACAAATTCCCAACTAAAAATCCACCTTTTGGGATATAAAGTTGGAAGAGGAAAATCCTAGACCTCAGAATTAATAGTTGGCGATGAGGAGGACTAAAGGGTATGTGAAAAACGAAAAAAGAGTTAAAAGTTGAGAGTTGAAACTGGAAAGAAAGGTCCTTAATCCGAAATTTGACCCCACTAAAAGTAGTCACACATTTCTAAAACTAAACAAGCTTGAATGGCACATCCTCAGTTCAGTTCTCCTTCTCCTCTTCCACGTCACCCCATCCTACAAGTTCTCATTCCTTAGCCCAAATCATGATAATAATACAAACCCCAAACCCATGATTGGTCCCACTAATTGCCCCCCGACAGGCACCATGGATGGTCCCATGGGACTACACATCATCTAGTATGTGTCCAACTTCATGGAACAGCGGGGTCCATGTTTGTTTGTAGTGTTAATTAGATTTGGGAGACATGTGGTCCCCACCATGCCCTTAGCTGCGAGACAGTGGCATTAGTTGGTAAGGAGCAAGCGGGCTTAAGCCGCCATACATGGTAGCACGCGAAGGATTTGGCACACATGCGGCGGATTGGCTCCCGAACACACACAAATGGGTTAGTATATGGTATGAGTTGAGAATTTTTGGGTGTCCTAAAGCACAAAACAACTAATGAATGAGCATAACAGAAGTGGTACTGTATCATGCGCACAAATATTGGCAAAAATGCTTGCCAGGGTGCCCACCATGCTTCGACTCAAAATTCGGAAAGGGTTCCCTTATCATGTTTTTAAAATGACTTAGTGCAGACCGAAGAAGAGCCATGAAAGTTGTTGGCCGCTTCATTCATTCATGTTTATCTTTGTATCTAGGCACATTCTACTCGAGCTTTCGAGGAGTCAAGATCATTGGATGGAGCTTCATTTGTGTGGGTCTGTCTCATAGGTCTTATTCCTTTCCATTGACTTGTATAAAAAGAAAAAGAAAACATCATGTGCAGTGCAGGATAAACAGGACTTTAATCCCGTGCACTTAGTGGTACAACCTATTGGACGAAAATCAACAAATTCAATCCTCTCTGCTCCAAACATTCCCCATAGATATTACATATTATTTTACTCTTTTCGTTGTGACCCAGGTGTCAGTTCTGACTTGTGACAATTGTTATCAAAGTAGCCTTTTTATCATTGTATCAACATGCTTGAGCAATTTTTTGGTAAAATCAACCATGCAAATGTAAAATATTAGGAGGTCTAATCCGTAGCTGAGTTGGATTGGTTTCATTTTCTTAAAAACTATTTTTTTTTTTATTAAACAAGTATGAACTTAGAGGAGACAGACCATATAATGGTCCATATTGTATTGAATAGGGACAGGGACATTTACCAAAAGGAAGGGTAGCAGTAGTAAATAGTAATCTAGAACTACAAAAAGATGGCTCCCACAAGAATCATTCCTCATAGGTGTGCTTAAGATTTTTTTTGAAGCAAACAAGCCATTTTCTGAACTTTTAAGTGGCCAATCTCATAGGAAGTCCCACAATAACAAAAACAAATAGAGAGAGACCATGGTCCCTTACCACAAGCCAAGGTGACCAAATTATTATAGTTCTTTTGTAAGGAATAATAATGTGATACCTCGAGCCCTGCCAATGCCAGGGCTAAATCTATCTCGAAAGATGAACATAACCATACAAATAGAAAGAGAGAGAGAAAGGGCAGAATACACAGCATAAGCATATGATACACGCCACATCATTCCTCTCGTGCTTTAACCAAACCAAACCTCTCTCATTTTCAATACAAATGCATGTCTTTGTCTATTTTTTTTCTTGCAAAATTCGAATCTCTCTTGATTGCTTCACCCCAAGCATCATTCTGCTGCGTGACCCTCTCTCTCTCTCTCTCGTCCTCTTTGTCTGCCCTGTCCTTATTGGTTTACTTTCCCGTACAATACAAGTATGCTGTACAGAGGAGTCACACCCAATCATGCCCTCTTTCACCTCACCGCACACTCAAATTCATGTGCCAGATATGTTGTTCAGTTTTCCCAAGTTTTCTTCCTTAAAAATACTTGTTCATCAATTAGAAGCAATTACAATTAGCATCCAACAAACAATACAATATTATCATTATTTTTTGAGGTGGCAGCAAGAAGATAAAGTGGCCATGAAAGGGGTTGACGTGGCGCTGACATGGAACATGACATATCATGTTACCATGACACTTGCAGTTGCAGTTGCAGCTGAGAGAGCCTCCAATGTTTTCAAGCTTTGTGTCATTGGTTTGACCCCTGTGATTGGAGTTGTAGGGGCCAGTATTGTAACAGTGTAAGTACAAGGCAGAGGAAGCATTTTTTTGGAGTTGGCAGATACAGGGAAGTGTGTGAATTGAGTAGGATCTTACCACTACCAGTTTGTGATGAGGAAAACTGATAAGAGATTCATAAGCTGTGGAGAGAGTTAAATTGCAACTTTGTTGTTCAGTCACTACATTGGGGATGTTTTAGTATTCTTCTCAATATACTGTAAACTTGCTGCAAATGATCTCGCTATCTGATAAAAACATCTTTTTTTAATGCAAATCATAAAATTAGGAAAATAAATAAAAATTAGAAAACCTTGTCGATAATGTTCAAACTTGTGTGTTTTATTTGTATTACAAGGTTGCAAAAATCTTAAAATTGATTGGAAGATTCGGTTAAACTAAAAAAAATTGATGTTGAAAATCAATTGGTTTTGTTGAAACGTGGGTAATAATTAAATAGGAAAATAATCTTTTCACATCTCCTTGCAACCATTGACAACTTTTTTTTAAGACTAAGTAATTAAAAAATATAAACATTTGTAATTGAAAAGAAAAAAATAGATGCCAATTAATTATATAACTTAATCTAAGAATTAAATTGTTGCTCAATAAAATGTTTTTATGTGTTTAACTCCACACAATTTAATTTATTTGAATTTATGTTTGAGTTCAAGTTTTCTGGAATTGATTGAGAGGTTTATGTTGTCTCTCTCCTACATGTTAAAACAATGTTTCATTCATATTAAGATGAATAGAGTCAAGCTTAATATGACCCCAGTCAATTTTTGCATCCATTTTAGACATTCATTTTGTTGCTAAGATTAGTGTGTTAGTGTGTATTGATTTACCCTCTTGGATCTCCAAAATCCCTTAATTCGTTTTAAGACAAGTGGATCTGCAAAAACATACTTAGGCTTGTAAGTATTTTTGTAATGATTTTAATGTTATTCTGTTAAAATTATTAACTCCATTAATTCAAAATTAATCGAAGAAGTAATTGATCTAAAATTAACAAAGTAAAAAAATGACTAAATTAATTTTTTTTTAAAGTAATGGATCAAGTTGAATATAAACTAAAAAATGTTTTAAATTTGTATTTAAAAATAAAAAATAGAAAATTAATAAAAAGAAATCTTCTAATGTAAATGGATCCTAAACTTTAAAACACGACAAATGTACGAATGGAGAAAAAAAAAGGGCACCCTAGAAATGTACCCATTACACTTAAAAAATATTTTTATTAGTTATTTCTTCTAAAAAATATTAGCTATTTCTTTTAATGGTTATATTTTATTAGCTATTTCTTCTAAAAAAAAAATATCCATTTCTTTAATGGTTATATGTAAGAAATATTTGTGTTTTCGATATTTTGTTTAACTGCCTTAATTTTTATATTGATTTAATAATTTTAAATTTAGCTATGGTTATATCTATTGTTGTTTTTATTTTCCATTCTCAATTTAATATAATTAGAATATCCATTTATAGTTCATATTAAAAACTTTGACGTAACTCAACACATCGTCATGGTCTATTGATGCATGGTTCTTGGAGAGGGGTTTTAACAACATGATCAAGGTTAAATGGAAGTCGTACTCAGTCCAAGGAAACGATATCTTGAAACTTAAAGAAAAACTAAAACTCCTTAAGTTTGACCTGAAATCATGGAATAAGGATGTGTTTGATAACCTGCATACTACTAAGGGGAGGTTCTTACAGGAACTGGAGGAGTGAGATTGTGAAGACTGCAATGGGGATTTAGAGGAAAGTGAAAGGTTAAAAAGAATGGAGCTAACAAGCCGCTTGGTAGAGATTGATAGAAAGATTGACTCTCTCTTATGTCAAAAGGCTAGAGCAAGTTGGTTTAAGTATGGGGACTCGTGCACTAGATTCTATCACTCATCTTTGAGGTGGAGAAGGCTTAGGAACGAAGTGAAGGGTGTGCAGCTAGGAGGTTTTTGGTGTGAGGAATCAAGTACGGTTCGTTTGAAGCCAGATTCAAAGGTACGAAGGATTTCGGGGTACAGTTGGACGGGGTAGAATTTAAGTGTCTAAACAGGATGGAAAACGAGAGCCTTGTAGCAGTGTTCACAGAGTTAGAGATAAGGGAGGCAGTGTGGCAGTGTGACGGAGCAAAGAGCCCTGGACCAGATGGCTTTAATTTCAACTTCACCAGGAAGAGCTGGGATTTTATAAAAGATGAGTTAGTAGTAGCAATGAACCTGTTTCATGAGACTGGGAGTATTTCGAAGGGCTGTAATGCCTCATTCATAGCTTTAATCCCTAAGGTAAGGGACCCCTCAAAGCTTGAACAGTATAGACCTATCTCATTAGTTGGAGCCTTATATAAGATCATTGTAAAGGTGTTGGCCGGAAGATTAAAGAAGGTGTTTCCTGCGATCATAGATGAAAGTCAATCAGCCTTTCTTAGGGGCAGAGGGTTACTAGACAGTGTGCTCATGGCCAATGAAGCGGTGGAGGAACTTAGAAAGAAAGGGAAAAGTGGGTTGTGTCTCAAGTTGGACTTCGAGAAAGCATACGACTCGATCAGATGGGAATTCCTATATGATATGTTACACAGGATGGGATTTCATAATTTATGGATTTTATGGATTAAAGGATGCCTTGAATCTGCATCCGTGTCTGTGTTAGTTAATGGGAGTCCCACGGAAGAGTTTAAGCCATCTAGAGGATTGAGGCAAGGCGACCCCTTAGCATCTTTTCTCTTCTTAGTGGTTGCAGAAGGTCTTGCTGGGATAGTAAGACAAGCTTTAAGGGCCAATATGCTAACGGGTCTAAAGATTGGTAGTAAGGAGGTAGAGATGTGTATTCTCCAATTCGCAGATGATACTCTTTTCCTTTGTGAAGACTCCCTAGATAATGTGATTACCCTGAAGGCTATTTTGAGGGGGTTTGAGTTAGCCTCAGGCCTGAAGATTAATTTCCATAAATCAAGGCTAGTAGGCATTAATGTACAAAGCAATGTCGTTATATACTACTCGAAGATTTTGAATTGTACACAAATGGGAGTGCCGTTCAAGTATTTGGGTTTGGAAGTGGGAGGAAACCCAAGGAAGAAGCAGTTCTGGGAACCAGTATTAGCCAAGTTAAAAACAAGACTCAGTGTATGGAAATGAAGGTTTTTATCCATGGCAGGGATAATTTGTCTTATAAATTTTGTTCTTACTGTTGTTCCGCTGTTCTACTTATCCATGTTCAAAGCACCGTCCTCGATTTGTAAAAAGATTGTAAGCATTCAATCGAGATTTTTGTGGGGATGGGGGAAGGTAAATAAGCCTATTGCTTGGGTTAGCTGGAAAGACGTATGTAAAACAAAGGAGGAGGGCGGTTTGGGATGTAGGGACATAAGAAGGTTCAATCAAGCTCTTCTAGCCAAATGGAGGTGGAGATATATATCGGAAAAGACTGGGAGGTGGAAGCAGATTTTGGACTCGAAGTATATTTTGGGGCATGAAAGTGGCCATACACCCCTCACGTTCCAATCGTGGTGGTGGAGAGATTTATCGAAAATATGTAAGGAGGGAGGAGGCAAAGGGTGGTTTCAAGCAGAGTTAGGATGTGGTGACAAAGCTTATTTCTGGGAGGAAAGATGGTTTGGTAGTACGGATTTCAAAACTTTGTTCCCACGTCTATTCTCTTTGTCCTTGAATAAGGGACAAAAAGTAGGCGAGGTTGGCGAATGGATCAATTCGGTGTGGAGGTGGAGGCTAAGGTGGAGACGTGACAAATTTGTATGGGAGTCAGATCTGGAACAGGAGCTTATCTTGCTCTTATCCAGGGTCACTCTGAAATACAATGTTTCGGATATTCAGGTATGGGGGAAGGAGGAACCAGGGCAGTTTTCCGTGACTTCTACATATGAGATCTTGTCCAATCAAGTTAGAGGTCACCAGTCTGAGGTGTACAAACTCTTGTGGAAGGCTAAGGCATTTCCAAATGCAGTTGTGACAGCATGGAGGGTGTTGTTGGACAAACTTCCTACGAGAGTGAATTTAAACAAGAGAAGGGTGCAGTTAAATTCCATGGTGTGTCCCCTATGCCAGCATGAGGAGGAGTCTTCTCAACATCTCTTCATGGAGTGTTGTCACGCGCAAAAGGTGTGGTCTATGTGTTTTCGGTGGTTAGATATCTCCTTTGTCCAGCAAAATGACTTGAAGTCACACTTCCTTAGTTTCCACATGTTCCAAGTTAGTAACAACCAAAATCTGATTTGGAAAGGAGTATGGGTAGCTGTTGTCATATGCATATGGGATCAAAGGAACCAGATCATCTTTAAGCAAGGGGTAGTAGACGCGGAGGAGATTTTCCAGAAGGTGCAACTTAAGACTTGGATGTGGATGAAACATAAGATGCAATCCTTTAATCACTCCTTCGTTGACTGGGTTCTCAACCCAAATATCTGCTTTAAAATCTGTAAGTAGGAAGGTGGTTGCAATAAGT
>Ga0123342_1003594_pt1 | contig 24729 bp, 22 predicted proteins | sample Turbeawhitnodule_FD_89960 | JGI IMG/M metagenome (GOLD analysis project Ga0123342, IMG submission 89960) | Root nodule microbial communities of legume samples collected from Mexico - Turtle bean Mexico white nodule | ecosystem: Host-associated > Plants > Roots > Nodule | place: Mexico: Nepantla... | reverse complement strand
TAACTAAGACATACTTAAAGCAAAGCAAAATTACATGAAAAGTACATACAAGTCTTCATCAAACACTACATATAAGTCTTCATCAAACACAATCTTGAAGGGGCAGCAACCATCTTCAACAGAAGGTATGGAGGTGGATGAAGAATTTGCCTAGAAACAAATGAACCAAGTTCATTTACCTCACAAATTTTGTTAAATTTTCATAAACGAGGAGATGTAAGAACTACAGGTGGTGAGGGTATAAGGCTTAGTGTGAGAATGACGAGGTCTTTTGCCATCATGTGAGAATGAAGACAAGAATGTTAGGTCTTTTTGGAGTAAAAATTTTGTGCATGAGAGGGAGTGAGATAGATAGGCCAATCCGTGGGAAATTTATTTTCCACAAATACTTTTTTTCTTGAAAAAATTATATGTCCCATGAATAGATATTTATGGGAAAATTATATTATCATCCATATTTATTTAGACTTTTACCATAAATATTTATTTTCATTAGAAGGTTCAAAAGTATCCATAGCTATTTGGGTTTTCCGTAATTATATCTATGGGAAATTTACTACTACTCATAAAAAAAAGTAATTTGTGGGAAATGTTACACGAGAAATAAACTTTTTACCCATGAAATAACATTTATGGGAACGATGGTGTGCAGTTTTGGAGAGGGTGCAACGACTTGCCCAGTTGGGTGCAGACGTGGTGCACTTTTGTTGCCACGTAGGGAATCCTTGCTTTGGCAGCTGAACATGAAGCAAGCTAGGGCTTGGGTGGTGCAGTAGGGTCCATTCGTTATGTGCACTAGAGACCTGGAATAATGCGCTTAGTGTGGGCCTCGTGAGTGCTTTTTCCTGTAGGTTGACGTGCAAGGTGTAAAGCGTGTTGCCTCTCGGCGTGGAGGGTGAATGTTGCGTAGTGGTGCAATTTTTTTTTCTTCACTGGACGTTTAGTTAATCCATTTTTTGGTGTTTTGGATGAAGATAGTTATGGATTTCAAATTTTTTAGGAATGTCTTAAAAGATTAAGGTTTTTTCTCAAATACAAAGATTTCTTATGTGATTCAAACACCGCAAGCATTAAATAATGTTTGTACCATTTTTCTCTCCCAATTTCCAACTTCGTGTATCAAGGGTGAGATTGTAGTTCAAATTCTTGAAGAAGTTTATCTTGTTGGAAAGGAAGAGTGCAAAAAGCACTTTCATGGTAGGATTATTTTAGCTAAAGGTGATAAACCTCTAACTCATTTAGGGGTTCATAGAGGGTTATTTCCCTTGGAAAAGGGTTTTATGAGTTTCCCTTTAATTCCCTTGAGGATATGAGGAGAGCCCTTGTCGAGGGTCTTGGAATATCAATCTAGGTTTTCTAAGAGTTTTTGCTTGGACTAAAGATTTTATTCCTCCCTGCTTCCTTGAAGCTTACAAAACCCAATGTTGGATTAGGATTCATGGTCTCCTTTTGGAATATTGGTGATTATAAGCTATTTTTTATATTGCTAGAGGGGTTGGTATTATACTAACCCTTGATGATTACACAATGAATAAATATAGAGGATTTTTTGCTAGGGTCCTAGTTGATATTGACATGTTATCAAATTTTCCAAATCAAACTTTGGTGGAAAGGCCTGACTTTCCTTTCATTGCACATATTGGATATGAGAAGTTACCTCTATTTTTCTCCTTATGGAAAATGATTGGTCATGATTTATCTAATGTATGAGACAATTGGAGACCAATACAGGTAAAACTGTTTTTCCTAAACCTGTGGTTGTTCAATATAAGTTTGTTGTTGTTCAATCCAAGGAAGCTAGCTTCTCTAATAGCCAATAGGGAGAAGTTTCTATAAAGAGGAAAATGGGGGAGAAGTCGATTTTACAATTTGCTGAGAATGTTCTAAATTTTGATGTTGTTGTATCAATTAAGGATATTATTGCAGTTGCTACTGTTTATGTTGTTTTTGTTCAGAAAGTCAATAAATATTTATTTGTTGTTGCTAACTCTATTGATGTTATAGGGAATGAGTTTGGATCTCAGGATGATATTTTTGCTTATATGCCCTTGTTGAAGAGTGCTCATGAGTCAAAAAATTTGCTACAAGGAAAGAATTCCTTGCCTATTGCTAACAAAAGAGTTCCATTTAAAACGGTCTCTAATGACTGAACCTTGCAAAATTGTTTTGAATCCCTTTCAGGTTTGGAGAATGTAGTGGTAGAGACCAATTGTACTACACAAGTTGAATTGGACTTGGAAATAAATGTTGCATCTCATGGTCTAATAGATGTTCCTCTAGATGTTGCTTTGGTGCCTGATTTGTTGCTCAAAAGTCTACTCTTTTGACTAATGTGTCTGATGCAGATGTTGCTCTGGAGCCTGATGTATCTCTTCAGGTGTTACTTTGTTCTTGAAAGAATGTGAAATTGTTGCTAAGTATCTGAATGTTGAGGTTGATATGGGACAATCTCTTAGTGATAATGAAGATGATGTTGTTAAAATTACTAGGAGGTTTGGATGTCCTAGAAAAAGTTTTAAGATGTCCGCTAATAAGAAATGAGAGTCCTTATTTTTTCTGGGATCTTCATCTATGGGTGTTGTTTTGGTTCTTTTGTTTGCTTCATAGTTTCTCTTTGGATTGTTTCTTAAAATGTGTTAAGGAATTGTATTCTGATTGGTCTAGATTTGTAGTTATTTCTTATATATGAGTTTTGGCCTAGTCCCCTCATATTTGTTTGTTCGCTTTTTTTTAATAATACTTTTTCATGTAATGGCAATTTTGCCTAACATGAAGATTTATTGAAAAACATTTTATGGAAATAATCCTAATTATAAGTTTTTTTTTTGTAATGCATGGAGTATTTACTTAATACCTCTTTAAGTTGATAGATTCATCCATTTTCTAAGAAATACATCAAGTGCTCATAAGAGTTTTGAAGGTATTTCATCCCATCAAGCAAGTACTCCTTTCAAAATAGGTTTATCTTTGTCTTCCAAACTCATTTAATGATGTGATTCATAAGTTTCTTTATAATATTCTTTAGGTTTCAATCATATTCTAATTATTCTAGATATGTTATCGAGTTTGTTTCACAATATAATCCATTGATAAAACTTTTTGTATCCATTCTCCATTCTTTGGAGAAATTACTTTAGAAAAATGGGTATGAAATTATTACTTGGTTGGTCTAGTTTTGAGTCTATCTTTGTTAGATTTTGAATTTATTTCTTGTTTTTTAAATATTTTTAGAGTTTAAAAGCTTTGAAATCCCTTTAGGAATTTCTCTTAAAATTAACATGTTTTAGGTTGATTTAAGAGTGTGAAAACAAGTGAAATACACCAGAAGAAAAGTTGAGAATATTATATATTAAAAAGTTTCACAAGATCAACGTATAATATAATAATATAATGACTAAATGAAATTTTCTTATTGACATATTCATTCTCCTAAAAATATTTTCATAAATCTTGTAGAAAATACTCTCTTTAATGCATTAGATAATAGTTAAAATAAAATAATATTAAAGACTAAACATTAGAAGTTAGGGTTAAAAAAAATATTTCAAGTAGCATCCCAAAAAATTTTACTCCTTCCCGCATTTCAAAACTATAATATTTATTTTATTCATTTTAATTTTTTTCTAATATTTTGTTTGGATTGGGAAGTGGAAAGTTGAGGGTGTGGGGTGTGAAAGTGTGAAGAAAGTTGGTGGTGTTTGGATTGGAGTGTGTTAAGGTGGATATGTGAGGAAAATTTATGGAAGATATGAGTGATGTGATAATTGTAAGAATATTTTGAATTATGTAAATTATAAAATTACAAATTTATCCCTGTGTATAAAAAAAGAAATAAATGATAATTAATTTTGTGCATATTTTAGTTAATTAAAATAATTTAAAATTTCAATTATAAATAAAAGAATAAAATAAGGTAGAATTCAAATAAATAAATAGAATTTAAAATTTAAATATAATTATATTATTTTTTATTTTACTATATTAATATTTCTATTTTTAAATAATGTATATAATTAATTTTGATAAATAAGACAAAATTATTTTATATTAATAATAATATTTTAGAACATATTAATATCTGTAATTTAAATTAATGTAAAAAAATAAAAACTTATATTTTATCAAAATAATTTCTTTCAAAATACAATAATAAATTAGATAAACTACTTAACGGAATATGAGATAATTAATTTACTAATATAACTATTGAATTTGAAATAAAATATTCACATCTAAAATTGTAATACATATCAACTAATAATTTCTAGAACATGTGAATTGAAAAGACATTTAACTTAAACTACAAATATAAACCCTAAACCAGCCAATTACAAACTTATTTACATAAATACCTATTGTAAAATGATTTAAACAAATTAAATTCCTAAACCCTAAACATCCGAAGATAATATAAATTTAAACCATAAATTTAAAACAGAAACAAAATATACATTACAAAAAAAACCACATACTTAAACAAAAGCAAAACAAGAACACAAAACAACTAGGAGGAAGAAGAACTAGGAGGAAGAAGAAGTTGTGCCCGAAACACATTTCATTAAAAAAAAACACAAAATTCACGTAAAACACAAATTCAAAAATATGGAAAAAAATATGAACATATTTGATTACCCTCTACCTTAAAAATACAACCTAATTGATTATCCAAAGGTTTCAGAAGCATAATCGACTATGCCTTCAGTTGAAATCAAACATAATCGATTATGCTACAACATAATCGATTAAGCAGGTATTTACACATACCAGATAATCAATTATGCTCCCAAAAAAATAACACATAATCGATTATGTCGAATACATAATTGATTATGTCGAATACATAATTGATTATCAATTATTTTTAAAAACATAATCGATTAAGGGTTGTGTTATTTTTTAGTGCTAATGGATTAGGCACGCTACAAAACTCAAAGAAAGCTAACTTGAGATCAAAGATGTAGTACCAAACTCAATCTCGTACTACTTTGCTAACTCGCAAAACTCTCCAAGCCCACTCAACCAATGCAAAAGTAAGTTTCAATGAAGAGTTTGTTTAAATGCATTCTTAAGTTTCCCAGTGCATGCCATGGCAGTGGAACTGCTCTAAGTTAAATTCAGTTTCAAAAAAGTGAAGCAAGGGTAGCATGATATTTTTTTTGTCTGTGACATGACTTTTTGCTTAGAAATCTCTTTTTTTCTCTTTATTGTTGAGAGGACCAACGACTCCCTCCACTTTCTATGCCCCCGCTCCCTCACCCTCAAGTCTCCACTGAATCAAACAGGGTGACACCCTCTCATCCGTCTTCAATTAGAGTGTCATTCCATAAACCAAACCGTGTGTAAAAGTATATTTGTTTTATAATCCAAAATAATATCTCTAATTTTTTTCAACCATACTCTTATTATTTATATCTATATTATAGATAAGGAATTCTCGTTTGTAACTATTAGTTTAGCGAATACATTTTCTTACAATTTTTTCACTTTATATTTCTAAGTGTATTTTTTATACATTTTAACTATTCTTATCTTTCTAAATATAATAATTTTATTAATTTAACGAACTTATACAAAAATTAACTATGATAACTTAATAAAAAATTATTTTTATGAATATTTATTATGTACACATTTCTTAGATTTAATATAAGTTGTAGTTATATTTTTTATTATAACTAATTTTTTTTATTATATTTTATTTTTATTAAAAAAGTGGAGTCTTTTGTCCTTTCACTGTTATATATAAAAGCATCAAATTTGAAAAAATGTTACATTAAATAGTTTTAAGATGGAGGCAGTATAAATAAACTAGTAAAAGAAGTTTGTTAGTAAAGTTGAACAAATTTTTTAACTAATAAAAAAACTAAAAACTAAGTGAAAAGTGTTGCTAAATAGTTCACCACCTCCTTAGGACTAATAACAACCCATACTAGTGGAGATTTCTTCTCAGATCCCATGCTTTTTTATTGCAATCATAAATATTAAAATTCCTCTTTTTATTATGAGAAGGTTATCCAATTTAGAATAAACTTTTATATCTCGATATCATTTATGGATTGCATAGTAAGGTTAGATTTTTTTTAACTGCACATTTAGATTTTAGAAATGAATTTTAAATTATATAATATATAATATATATAATAAACTTATAAAATGAAATTCGAAAAGGTGTAATTTAAAAATACTTTCAGATTTTGAAACCTATTCTAAACTGTACTATTCCTTAGTAATTTAAAAAATAAATACTCTTAAATTGTGCAATGAAGTGTAAAATTTGAAATAAATTTAAAAGTTCATTTCAAATTACACGGTCGGAAAGTCATTATAAAAATTTAGTTCATATTTAAAATATGATAAAATCAATTCTAAATTATATAATGCGAAAATTATTTTTTCCAAAAAAAATTGACTTTAAAATTAGATAGACTAAAAGCCACTCTTTCTAACAAACGCACTTTTTATTCTACAATTCAGAAAATTTCAAGACAACACAGTATGTGACAGAGAAGAACAGAGATAAAGAAAGTGAATGAGGTTAATTTTGTCTTTTACAAATTTTATGGGGGTACAGAGGAAAAGAGGAAAGCATGGGGTGCAAACAACAGTTTCTTCCTGCACCCCACAGGTTCTTTTGTCACCCATACACAACGTAAAAATACTTTTTTAACCTTCTTGTGTCACTGTGTCACTTCCATAGATAGCTTCCGAATTATGTAATCTAGACACGCATTTGAAAAGAACTTCCAGATTATGTAATCTGAAAGCTAAAAAAGACTTCTAGATTACATAATCCAGAAACTAATCATGAATCTGAAAAAAAACTTTCAGATTATGTAATTCAGGAGATGATTACGATTTAAAAAAAAACTTCCAAATTACATAATCCGAAATACTACAGATGAGTATTTTTGAAAATATGAAAATTTATAGAGGTGCAGGAAGAAAAAGTTGGTGCAAACACAATCTCCTCCAAATAAATGAGCCTGTGGAGGCCCAAAAACTCCGACAGGTGAAGAAGCCCAACTCAGAGAAAACGGAAAACACAGTTTTAGGTGTTAACGTTTGGTGCCTTGGTGGTGGTGGTGGTGGTGGTTGTTTTTGAAGTGAGTGTAGTAGGAATGGCGATGACGCAAGGGGTGCAGAAGAACACACTGTACGTGGGAGGGTTAGCGGAGGAGGTCAACGAGTCAATCCTCCACGCCGCCTTCATCCCCTTCGGCGACATCAAGGACGTCAAGACGCCACTCGACCAGGCCACGCAGAAGCACCGCTCATTCGGCTTCGTCACCTTCCTCGAGCGAGAAGACGCCACCGCCGCCATGGACAACATGGACGGAGCCGAGCTCTACGGCCGCGTCCTCACCGTCAACTACGCCCTCCCCGAACGCATCAAAGGCGGTGAACAAGGCTGGGCCGCCCAACCTAGTAAAAACCCTAATCCTCTGCCTAAACCCTAATTTGTGAATGCTTCAATTCTATGCTTTCTTTTGTGTTCTCTGTGTGATATTGATTGTGCATCTGTGTTGTGTGTTTCAGTTTGGGCGGATGCCGATACCTGGTTTGAGCGGCAGCAGCAGGAGGAGGAGATGCGGCGGATTGAGACCGAGAATCGCGCGGCGATGCAGGCGGCGGAGGACTTGCACCGGAAACAAGTGGCGGAACAGCGAGAGGGAGAGAAGGAAGAGGAAAGTGAGACGAAGGAGGATCCTATGGCCAAGGCTGAAGCTGAGGGTCTACAACAATAGAATTACGGTGATTTGTCAAATCGGAGCAACTTGGTGAGTGAATATGTAATGTGGCTTTTAAAGGATATAATCTAGAATCTCATGCGAACATCTAAACCCTCGATCAATAGGCTGACCTTGGTGGGTCGTGTGTAATGTGAGATAAATCTTGTGTATGATTACTTATTTCCTATAGCTTATGAAACAGGATAGCTAGTGAAATGAAACCACCATTCTTTGGAAAAGAAGTTAAATTCCTTTGGGTATGAGGTTAAATTGAATTTTAGATTTGTCTCGTGTATATGTTGTTTTTGGCATAAAAGATAAGAGCCACCCTCAAAAGCTCGAGAAGTGCCTAAAGAGGACTATACTAAGTTTGAGAGCAAGATAAAGAAACATTTTTGCAGAGTTACATCAATTTTTTTTTTTCTCGTGTGCTATGAATTCCTGATCTGATTATGGCTGTACTAAACTGTCCAAGCATTTGAATTGCTATCTGTCAGCAGCTCGAATAAGCTCTTCGATAATTTTTTATTTATTTTTTTACCTATTTATCTAACCCTTCACCAAGGATATAAATTCCCCTGGTTGAAATGCTTTCAATTATCAAGATGCCTTGTTGAATTATCGTGTTATTTGTTGAATTCTCTTAGCCACACTGATTAAGATTTGGAAGATCTTGTGTTTCCTACTTAGCGAACTTTATAGATACCAAAATCAAAGGAAATTCCACCCTAGTTCACCTATGTATAGAAATCCTCCAACACCTGATGTCTCAGTTATAAACACAAAATACTCAATGGTGTAGTACCTACCCACTTGTAACCATTAGATTTGTCGTTGTTGTCACCTGAAACCAGATGCTGAAACTCCACTCTAGTTATGCAGGACGATTTAAATGAAGCCGGTGAACTCCATAAGTGTGTCATATTTGCTAAAGCTGTACTACCTTATAATGGAATATAATCACACTCTATGACTCAATGATATATTCTCAAAGTTTGATGTATACTAACTGAATTGATACTTGCTATTCCTGTTTGGCTGATTTATGAATAGATGGTTTTTTCAAGGACCATTGACTAGTGTTATCCCACAAACTACTCGGACGTGTTTGAATTATTCTAATTTCTCAATAATAAGGTAGTCCTTAAGCAGGAAAATAAGAATTACCCTAACAAAGATGAACTCTGGATTCATCTCGTGTGTCGCATTGAATAGTCTGGTAGTGCTTCTGCAAAAACAAAATAGAAGTTTGTTACATGCCCTTATGAAAACAACACTGTTTGCTGGATTATAATTGAACCATAATCCATTTTTGTTATGACAAATTTGCCAAGCCAACTTTCCCAGTAAAGCAATGTTCACTAACTTGGCTCATATTCAACGCCAACGCACCTTAAATGTCTGGAAGATGTAATGATAAAAAGTTGCAGTTGTTTACTTGAAATACATTATTATCAGATAATATATGTATGTATATATGTATGTGTGTGTAATTTGGACAAGTAAATAATTATTTTATATATATTTTAAAGCGATTATAGTACATGATTATGTTTGCATATTTTTAGTTGTGACTTATACTTCGATGACTTAAATTTATGTTTTTTAATTGATATTGTGTTTGAACCATTCAATAGTAAAATTTCAAATGATTTACTATTTAGTTTTTAAATTATGATCAATAGATAATTGTAGATAAATATTTTTTTTTACTTTTATTTTTATATTTATACATAAATAATAGTTTTAATTAAGTTTCAAGATAAATTTGGATATTTTTAATTGAATTTTTATTAAATTTTATCGGTTTATTTAGTACTAAAAAATTATTATTTTCAATTAAGTATCTTTTGTTTAATTTTTCAGTTAACTGAATGATGTGAATGTTATTTTGTTTTGTCATCTTGATTAATTGTCTTTATATGTTATTTTGTCATAATATTAAAAAACGTAAGATTGTGATTCACATATCAAGTTAGTTATTGTGATTCATATATTAAGTTACTTCTATTAAGGTTATCATACTAGAAGTTTCATAAATTCAATTTGTAGACTTTTAAGAGTTTATGAAAAAAATATTTCAATAATAAACTAATCAAAGTATTTAAAACAAAATATCACAATATTTATAAAATAATTATATTTGTAATGAATGAGAATGAGAATAATATAAATTGAAAGTACTCCAAATAAATAATTTCATACAAATATTACAAAATATTTTGAATTGATTATGGAGAAACATGTCGTGGAGCATTTTTACTTCTACATGAAGATGCACTTGGACTGTACATGAATTTGATCCCCTCCCAATATACCTTAAAAAACATGAATTTATAAAATGAATGAAATTAAAAAAAAATCAGTTGAAAAGAAAAAAAATTAAAATCAACTAGGGCATATATATTGTGCGTCTTTACTCAGAATTTTCTAATCTTCCAAATTTTCAATTACTTTCAATTAAAAGAAAAAGTAACTTTGCTGATATTCTTTTATTTCACTCATAAGTGCCTAACTCAAACTAACAAATAAAACCAAAGAGAAGAGAACACGAATAGAGGTGCGAACCACTCAGCGGCAGCGCCAATGAAACTGGTGACCACGAAGTGAGTTGGATCGTTTTGGGTTAAGAAAAATATCCTTTTGACTCACATATACTTCTCTTAAATGGGCGTATTCATGTCGGACCTACATATCGATGTCGACACTCGTACGACACTTATCGGTGAAGTGTTCAATTCAAAAAATATTTGTTGAATTTTTGAAAATTCTAGAACGGTTTTAACACAATTTTAAAAGGTATAAATACAATAATTTTCTAAAAATTCAAATTTATTATATAAATTTTTATTATGATTATAAAAATAAGGAACAAATTCTTTTGAACCAATCATGAAAATATCTTTCTACTCCCAAAAGAATCTGAAACATACTTTTGCATATAAATATTTATTTTTAATTTATATAATTCAAAATTATATAATATATAGATCCGTGTTCCCGTATTCTACATTTTAGATATTATACGTATCTCCATATCCGTGTCAGTGTCCATATCCGTATCTGTGCTAGATAGCTCACCAATTCAGTTAAAGACTCGCGAGTTCACAGAGTTTTTTTTTATTCTATCAAGTTTGCTTTAAAACCGAATTTGTTTTTCAGTTAACTCAGAAAATGTGACTAAAAATGCAGATTTAGATGAGTTAACGAAACAACTGACGAATTTGATAACCATGACTTCTATTGTTGGATAAAAAATAAATGAAAAAAAAAAACGGTGTTGGAGAATGCGAAACAAAGATGAATTCAACTAAAAATATCTAAATTTATTAAAGATTTGAAACTTAACTAAGTCTAAATAATATTTCTGTTATCTGTGAGATTTTAGATATGTTACAGATTGTTTTTCTTTAGTGTTTTTTTATGAACTATAAAACTTTATACATTTGTGTTATTGTCTATACATATACTTTTTTTTTTTAATATAAGAAAAATATTTGAATATTTTTTTTTTCAATGGTAGAAAGACAAAAAAAGAGGTTAATTTTTAAAGAAAAATTTAAAAGATTGATTGCACATATTGACTCCCTTCTTATAATAAAGATTTCGATGTAAAAATAATTTAAAAATAATTTTTAAAATATAAATAAATAAATTGTAATTCTAAAATTCTATTTGAACATATGACAAATATCTTTAGAACTTTAAATTGTATAACTAATAAACTTAATTTAATGTAACCATTTTATAATTTTAAAATACGATGATATATATATATATATGTATGTATATTAATTTAAATATTTATGTAAATAATTATTATTATATAATCCAATAAGACTTTAATTTACCATTTAAAAATAGATTTAAATTATAAAAAATATAATTTAATTTAAAAATAAAATAAAATAAAAATATAGTATTCAAATTATATAAAAACACGTAATATAACATATTTACATATTAAAAAATATTTCTGGCCTTTAACATTTTCAAAATCTCAATGGTTTGATACCAATGTGTTTAAATTAGAATTAACAAATAGTTAAATTGGTTGGTTGAGAATCGTTGTGACAAAACCTCCCTTGATTTAACAAAAAAAAAATCATTGATTTAACAAGTCTGCCAAATGGTTGGTAGTTTCAAAATTATTGTGAAGCACCCTTGATTTAATTAGTAGTATAATAAATAAGGTTATCATTATAAGATGGGTTTAAATAAAATAATTAAGAAAATTTGTTATTAAAACTTTTCCTTGTCTTTTCCTCTTCGAGATCCTTTACTTCCTTCTTTTTCTTTTTTTCTTCTTTTTTTTGTTACAACTCAACACAATGTTGCAACTTAACACATCAGAACTGTAAAATTTCGTTTTTTTCTCTTCTTCTTTCTGATTTCTTTCTCAATTATGTAATTCTTGTGACATGGTCATCTCTAGCCCAAATAAATGTATCTAACATCACATCGGTCACGCATCTACTGAGTATTTGTGTCAGGAATGCGTCCAAAGCACAGAAACAAAGCCTCCATGTCGTGTCGAAACTTCATAGGTGAATAGTTCTATGAGAAGAACATCTATTTATACATTTTTAGACCTATATTGAAATATCCAAAAGATAATTAAGATATATAGTTTGTTACTATGAACCATGCAATTTAATAATCAATTATTTATATATATATATATATATATATATTAAAGTTGTCCGGATAACATATAAATATTTTGTTATCTATATTCGATTATAAATATATCTCTAAATATCTCAAAGTTAGGTATGTGCATAAGTTCCTCAAACTCAAAATCCAAAAATCGTAGAGATTATTCTTTCATCTTGCAATAAACACAATCTGCTCATTAGACGATGAGATCACACATGTGTCCTTGTTAGAGGAAATAATATAACCACGACCACATAATTTTCTTTTTCTCAATAGATTATATTTAAGTTCTTTCACATATAAAGCATTTTTAATACATATTAAGGCAGATATACATACATATCCAATCAATGTAATTTTACCTTTTCCAACTCCACTGAAAATCACCTTGTCACCTTCATGTTTTTAAAGGTCTAATGATGTAAAATTTGTGCCTGACATGTATTGTGAGCACCCATTGTCCAGGAACCAACTTTGTTCCTGATTTTTTCCATGTAACACATTTATAATAGAATTATGAGTTATTTTGGTACCAAAATTCTTTTTGGGTTCTTTCATATTAATTTTTGAAGTTTTTTTTCCATGAATTTGAACTTGGCGTTGGTGTGTCCAGGCTTGCTAAAGTGACCACAAATTTTTTTAAGTGAATTTGTGAGAAAATCGTACAAATTTGTGCAATGAACATGTATTCCAATCAATATGACTTTTGTAAAGAATGGGGTTGAGAAGTACACCGATTTAAATTATTTTAGATTGTGACGGTTGAAGAAACATGTTTTTTGGTTCAACAAGGCCTCCTCGAAGATTTGGAAAGAGAATCCAAATTTGAGGTAGCCATGGCAAAGAATGACAATTAAGCACTATTGGAGAAGATTCATAACACAATTGTTCTTAGCCTTAATGATAAGGTGTTCAAACAAGTCTTGAAGTAGAAGACCGTAATAGAATTGTGGATGAAGCTTGAAAGCTTGTACTTGTACATGGCCAAATGTCTAGTAAATACTTATATTTGAAGTAAGCATTTTACTTGTACAAAATAAGTGGTGAAAAGGTAATTAATGAACATGTGAATAAATTCAATAAACTATTTTTGTATTTGGAGAATATTGACACTCAAATCAATGATGAGGATTACGTGTTTGTTGCCTAAAACAAATTATCATTTCAAAGAGACCATATTGTACGCAAGATACCATCTCTCTCTTGAGAAAGTTCAAACTACTCTTAGTTCAAAAGAGTTGAATGAGAAATTTGAAGAAAAAACGTTTAACAATGGTTATGACCTTATAGTAAAGGGAAGAACATCTACTTGTGAAAACAAAAGTAGGAGTTCAAAGTCAAGTTCACATAATGGAGGAAATGCATCTAATGTAAATCTTACTATTGTAAGAAAAAAAGTCACACCAAAAGATTTTGTTTTAAAGGATAAAAGAAGACTGACAACCTTGATAGGTAGTCTATACCTAATAAACTATCTTGTTCTAACATATCACTTGTACTTAGTGAAACAACTATGATTAAAGACAATTACGAATCATTAGAGATTATAATAGTTTCTAGTAGTGTTGATGATTGTAAGTGAATATTGAATTTTAGATGCTCATTCCATATTACCCCAAATCGTAAATGATTTTAGGAGTTTACAACACTAGAAGAAGGCTTAGTTCTCATTGAAAATAAGATGATCCATTAAATTATTTTGTATCTTTCAATTTTTTATTAAATTTATATACATATACATATAATAAAACTACAGTGATACAATTTTTGTGTGTGAAATATTACACTGTTACATATTTTTTATTATACATAAATAAATAAGTATTCAAAGTAATTCACGAATGTTAAGCAACATTCAAGCAAATTCTACTAAAAGAGTTAAAGATAAGATGAATGTAATAGAAAAATGGTTAAGGATTAAGATTCCAATTTATTCATTTATTTTTACTTTTAAGACCATTTAAAAGAAAAGGTGATATAAAATGTTAAAACGACATGAGTTTGAAGTGTGGCACGAAGTAGCAGTTTTGAAAGGCCTTGTCGTTTGCGTTATAGCTCTTAAACCCTTCCATCCATAATCTTAGTGCTAGCTCAACTAAACCTTAGCTACTAGCAGGGTGTCATGCCTGTCGGAAAATCTACTCACTGACTCTTTCCAATGGCGTGTCTTTCTTTTCCCCACTTTCTCTCACTTCCTAGGTTCTCTCTCCATTCATATCCTCTCTTTGGTTTCTCATATTTGTTTTCAATCTTCAATTTTGATTTTTTTGGTATTATCAACAAATGGGTTTCAAGGAAAACTTTGGAATTTAGCAAATTATTTGAAACCCATTCATTCCCTCTGCATATTTGCTTATGATTTGGATAAAAATATAATCTTTTTCCCCAAAACGATAAACGCTTCATCAGGTTTGCTCTTTTTGTGTGTTTGGGGGTGGTGGGGTGGGGTGGGAAGGAATTGTTAGTCCTTGTTTAATAAATTGAATTTACTGTTTTCTGAGCTATAGAGGCTCAACTTTTGTTGGAATTTAGTTTGTGGTTGCCGAATATGTGTTTGTAATTCTTGTCTCTGCAATGGTGCAGGTACCACTTGACTTGGTCCTATTGTTGTACTTCTTTTAACACAGTGCAACTTGGGGAACTCAGGTCTGGGTGTAAATGGGGTCATGTGGCAATGGCTAGGAAAAAGGCTTCTCTAGACTCTGCCATAGAAGAACCCAGTGACAATGAATCTGTGGTTGAAAAGAAGACAACTAGGTCATCTAAAACTAAGAGGCCGACAGGGAGGACAAGGAAGAAAGCAAAAGATGAGTCTCCTGAAGGGAAGGATGGTTTGTTGGTAGACAGAGATGATGGCTTCATTGGAGAAAGCTCGTCTGCCTCTGCTAGTAATGATTCCAAGAAAACTCGAAGGACTCGGAAAAAGGGTAATCTCTTGATCTTTGTCTCAAATCTCAATGGTGGGAGTTTTATGCATTGTATATGTGGTTTGCTTGTAAGTGTTAGCTAAGTCCTGCTATCGTTTACAGATGCATCTAATTCTGCTGGCTTGGAAGAAAAGAAGGAAGTCAAAGAAGAGAAAAAGGTTAGAAGACGAAGGAAAACTGAAGAGGTGAACTTAATTGTAGAGGATAAAGGTAGTAAGGCTGAAATCAGTGACCAAGATGAGTCTTCATTTCTTGAAAATGTGGAGGATGAGAGTGACATTGATTTGGATTTGATAAAAGATGATGGAGAAGACATTAGCTCTACTTATGGATGGCCTCCTCTTGTTTGTTGCTTTGGAGCCGCGCAGCATGCTTTTGTGCCTTCTGGAAGACCAGCAAATAGGCTTATAAACCATGAAATTCATGAAAGTAAGAAGGATGCCTTATGGAGCCCTGAAAAATTTTTTAGGGCTCCAGGCACCTCTGCTGGTAGTGTTGCTATTGCTCTTGCTACCTTGGGTGGCAAGGTCGCATTCATGGGAAAACTTGCAGATGATATTTATGGTGAAGCAATGCTGTACTATATGAATTCAAATAAAGTCCAGACCCGGTCAGTTCGAATTGATAATAAAAGGGAAACAGCTGTATCACTGATGAAGATTGGTAAAAGGAATCATCTTAAAATGAGTTGTGTAAAACCTTGTGCTGAAGATAGTTTGACGAAGACGGAGCTAAATATTGATGTGCTGAAAGAGGTATGAAACTTGAAAACTATTAAAGAAATAGATCTAAAATATAAGTAAATAGAATTCTTTGTAGCCTGTAGATTCAAGCCTGATCATTGTTGATATGGCAATATTATTGAGCTTGAATTGGTATGTATTTTTTGTCATTAGATGAAATCAGTGTTAGTAGCCAAATTAATGATATAATATTTAATGGTAATATTCATGCCAGTAGAATGCCGATGTGGATGTGCAGTAGTGTCATGTTTACATTTTTGTTTTGGATGTCAAATACATAGACAAAAGTTGCACAAATAATATAGTAGGAGACTAAATTTGTGAAAAAAATGGGAAAGAACCAATTTGCAAAATTGATAGTAAGAAGATCAAAGTTGCATTAGGGCAATTAAGCCTAAATTATTTTATCTTCCTGTTTTGTTGGTTTCCATATTAGTTACAGCCATGTGCACATTTGAATAAAGCATGTTTGCTTTCCAGAGGTTATGTTAGGTCCTCTGTATACTTTATCCTTCTACTTTTCAGGTTTTAGCTGCTTTTGAGGTTAGATTGCTACCAAATGCTATTCAGTACTTTAAGAGTTTAAATACATGTCATGCAGGCAAAAGTGTTCTACTTCAATACACATTCCCTGCTTGATCGTAATATGAGGTCAACTACACTGCAAGCCATCAAGATTTCAAAGCATTTTGGAGGGGTTGTTTTCTACGATCTAAACCTTCCTATGCCACTATGGCATTCTAGGGAGGAAGCTATTTTGTTCATTCAACGATTCTGGAATCTTGCAGACATTATTGAGGTCACTAAGCAAGAACTAGAGTTCTTATGTGGGATCACACCATCTGAAGAATTTGACACCAAAAACAATGATAGTTCGAAGTTTGTCCATTATGAACCCGAAGTGGTTGCTCCACTTTGGCATGAAAATCTTAAGGTTTTATTTGTGACTAATGGAACTTCCAAGATACATTACTACACAAAAGAACTTGATGGTGCTGTTCTTGGAATGGAGGATGCCCCAATTACCCCATTCACGTCTGACATGTCGGCAACTGGAGATGGCATCGTTGCAGGTACATTACAGTAAATTTACACTTCAATTGAACCCTGCATTTTGTTTCCGTAGGAAGCAAGCATAGTCCATTTGAAAAGTGAGAAAGGAAACCTCTTTTAAATGTCTGACACTATCAAGAAAATAATAATTTGGTGGGAGATGATAGATTTTGAAGCAAAGCAGCGGAATCCTGTAATTTTTTCTAAAATTTCATAGACTTTGGACATTTCTTCTGTCTTATTCCTGAGTAACGACTTTGTTCCTGAGGAATTAATTTTGGCTAAACTCATTCGTTCAAACAATATTTAGGTGACTAATTGCATATAGTATTCAGCACAGAGCCAAAACATATATATAAAAGATAAGACTAAAGTTTCCTTGACCTTGATTTTAGGAGGTAAAAACCACATTCGACTTGGCTCAATGAATTCTGTAACAAAAACATGCTAAATGGTTATTTTTTTGTATCTTTGGTGCATAATGATTTGTACAAAAATAGTTTCAAGCATCAATTCTCATGGAGGTAATCTGGTTTTTTTAAGGATTGAATGGAACATTATCAGAGCATGTGCTTGGAAACATGTTTAGAACCCATAAAACCATGTCCAATTTATGAAATGTTATGACCAATACCTTCTGAAAAAACTTTCTATGAAACTAAGTATCACTCACTTCTACTCATTGTTTTTTCAGCCCTCTTGCGGAAGTTGTCAGTTGAACTTGATCTGATAACTGATAAAGGATACCTGGAACATTCGATCAAGTATGCAATCAATTGTGGGGTTATAGATCAATGGATACAAGGCCGAGTTCGGGGTTTTCCTCCTCGTGAAGATATGGAGGACGTAATTCCTGATTCAAATGGAATTAAGTCAATTTCAGAAAGAGAATACCGAACAGTAGGACCTTTGGATGAGTAATATCACTTTTGTAGCTCTCACAGGGACATTTCACTCATTGTATAGAAAACTGAGTTTTATTTATCACCTAATGTTTGTTGTTCTTGTATTTTCCATTCTTTTTGGTTGTATCAATGGCATTATGATCAAAGCTTAAAATTCCACTTAACTTTTCTTTGGCAAAGTTATGTACTTTTACTTTTGTCTCTTTCTGACTTATGATCTCTCATTCGGGGGTCTGCAGTAAAATGTTCTGATGTTTGCAATTTTTCTTCAGCATCTCTCTTTTTCAATCAATAAATTTGTCCAACTTGGTTTAATCCTAAAGGGGTAATTCACTTGGTTGAATCGTGTGTAAGCAGTTTTTAAATTGTTTTCTTGGTTTCAATTTCTATGAATGAAAGAATCCTAAAGGATTACAACAATGTCACAACCTTCGAAACCTGTGATAATGCTTCACAAATGGTTTACGTCTCAAAATGTATATCATCCAACGATTCTGCTTAGTTAATGCTGTGAATGTGGAAGAATCCTGCAAAGAATTTGGGTTTATCCACATTTCACACATTTATTATTAATATTACATGAAAATGAAAAAAAAAAGTGTATTCCTTTTTTTATTTTAACTCAACTTTATAGTATACATATTTTGTCCTTAGTCTTCATTTGTTATCCAAGAATATTTTTGACATTTATTTGAGTTGATTTTAACTTTTTTGTTTCACTTTTAAGTAGCTTGTAGTATTTTTTTGAAACTTTTGTTTCTAACTTCTTTATTATTATTAGTACTTTGCCCTTAAAATATTTATTAAGTTTTATTTTTACTTATTTTATATAAGATTTGATTTTATTATTTCCTTTTCTTCACCTACATGAAACATGAATTATTATTTTTACTTATGTTACTAAAAAGTTTTCATTTCCTTACTATTTCATTGATTCAACATGTTTCTCCAGCTCCTTTTGATAAAAAAAAAACAAAAAATAGAATGCATAATTAAGAAGAAAAATTGAATAGTATATTTAATTACCAAATATTAATTATCTATATTAAGGGATACCAAAGACATAAATTTTTGTCCTATAATTTTTTTCTCCATACATAATTTTTTTCTTCTAGAAGTCGATAGCATATTGAAGTTTTTAAGAAAAACTGTTTTTCAATGAAAAAAAATGTTTAAAAAGTTATGCAGGATTAGAATAATTTCAAAAACTAACTTAAAAACAAGTCGAAAACATCTTTCAGAATTTAAAAAAATACTAACTTCAAAAAACAGTTCCAACTGTAAAAGAATTTTCTTTATAAAGTTCAAGGAAGTGGATCCTAAAACTTTGCCAATAGAATTTCATTAACTAATATTAATCCATCATCAATAAAAATAAATAAAAATATAATATTAGTATTCTATTAAAAATATGCATTCTGTTGTTTTCCAAAGCTTGAATGCCCTAGCCTTGTATGTTTTCCCTAGAGTTATCTAAATGATAGAAAGTAAAAGTTATCACCTTAATTTTATTAAATTATTAAATTCCTTAAAAGGTTATCTTTTCTATTTTCCAACTCTCCAAACTAAATGTGGTAAAAATGAACAAACACATGCCCAAGAAGGATATCTGTACCTATTGACAAATATATTCAAATGTCTTTTCCATCATTCCACAACACAAGCACTACATTTGCTCCGACATAATCAAGTGAATATGTGAATCATTGAAGGTGCACTGTTGCATCCATCAATAAGCAGAAACTCCAAAAGAAGAATAAACAAACAGATATTTGATGCCATGTACCATCCTCTACCAATGGCAGAGAACTCCTCAAATATAACTTTTAACCAAAAAGATGATGGGGGCATTCAAATTAAGTAGAAACTATTATATATATTGAAATTGAATCGAAATAGATGAGCAAGAAGAAAAGGGAGGGTGTGGGAAAGTGAACTCTTAGAATTACATGAACCTGATTTTTTCTTTCTAAATTGCAAACAGGTAGCCATCATCATGGCCAATAGCCCAAATGAGGAATCAGAAGGAAAGAAGGGTGTTGGAACATGAAATGATGCTCTCCACAACTTTTATTGGCCGCTTACAAAAACTATACCAAACTTCCCTCAAAAACTTCCCAAGAGAAAGCAAGAAAAGGAAAAAAGCAAGACTTTCTATCCAAGAGAAAAGGGATATAGGCAGAGACAGGATCTGAGGATGATCAACAATTGCCAAATCCCTTAAAACTACATACAAACTTAGAACAAGTCCTACTTGTTCAAATTGGATTCTTCAAGTTTTGAGGCAGCCAGTTTATCCAAAAACCACACCAACTTCCCCATAGCTGGCTGGACCATTCTGGCTGGTATTAGTGGGCAGTCAGGTCCAACATCATCTATTGCCAAGTGTGCAGATTCTGCTTTGCTGTCACCAGTGACAACTAGTGCAACATTTGATGCAGAATTGATGACAGGCATGGTGAATGTGATTCTCTCAGGTGGGGGTTTGGGGGAGTCAGTAATGAAAGTTACCCATTCTTCCCTTTCATTCAGTGCTGAGTGGTTGGGAAACAATGAGGCAACATGGCCGTCTGGACCCAATCCAAGCAGAATGAGATCAAACTTTGGACAGTCACTAATCTCTGACACACTCACAACTCGAGTTTTCACTAACTGTCGAATCACAAACTCATAATCTTCGGCAGCTTCTTCTGCTGACACAGAATCGTTAATAGAATGCACATGACTGGGGACAATAGGAACCTGATAATGTAACAACTATATTAGCAGAGGAATATAAATGGATATCAAGTAATTTTTCACTTTAGGCAAAACAGTTATATCAGAGGCTCACTTGTTGCATTTGTTGAACTAAATATTTAAATAGAAAGCAGCAAGCAAATCCTGAATTATGTACAAGCATATCATGTGTTTCACAGAAGAAAAAAATGCAATATTAACACCTTGGCATTATAGCAACTGCAGCACAGGAAAACATCACACAAACTGAATGTTTGTTATGGACCTCAGAATAAGATCAGTTAAGAAATGAAATTCACTGAAAGACAATAGTGGAGACATAAACCTAACGCTTGAATATTCAATGTTTTAGATCCTACAACACAGTATATATCATTCGACCAATAGTTATCCATGAAGAACAAACAACCCAGTCATCTAGCTAAACAAAAAACAAAAAACCTTTGACAACAACCCAGTTGAACCACACCTCTTTTCTGCATTCATTTACAAAACTGTAGGGATAAATACATCAAAAGCAAGTCGTACACCCTTGGGATATCATAATGCATCTTATATTGTTATTTAATCTGTAATAAGATAATAGTTTTCTTGAATGCTGAAAGCATTTTTGACACACTATCCCTCATTAATTTATGACCATCAAGGTGGATGTCTCGAATTTGACTAAAATTTCATTAATGCTTGGAAACTTCTAACTCAAACTGGACTATGACTCCAAGCAGACAACATACATCTCAATTCACAGGGGATTGCAAGATTGCATAGAATTATAAATTAGACCAAGAAATCAATTTCAGCCAATTTAAATAATTCAACAAGCATAAAATTCACATCAATAGTTCTAAGGAAATCAACTAGGAATATAGAAAAAAATTCAATCTAATTACACCTTTTTTGTGTCCAATAATTACATTCTAGTTTTCTACTGTAATTAATCATACTCGGAGACAAAACACTGCAGACATATTGTCTTCAAGAATTCATTCCCACATTTCTCATCATTCTTTAATATCCATGTAACTTCCAGAAAATACCCATGCACCATGGGAAATAGACATGTAGATCAAGATGTATTTTGCATGGCAATCCTGTAGATAGCACCATCACTTGCTGTACTTGATTTATTTCAAATTCACTTGCTGTATATTGCAGACACTTTAAAACTAATTTGGCTGGCACTAATAAAACTGTCATTAAGAAATCATTACTAAAGCATAATAAGTCATTTCTAAGCATAATAATGACACAACAACCTTCAAGAATAACTGTTGGTCCTTAGCATTTGAAACCTTTATCCTGAAAAACAAACCTGACAACCAACTTCCCAAGCATGGAAGGAAAATGGATAAATTGGAGGCACATGCAACCAACAGGCAATGTACGGCCTCTTTGTAGAAAGAAAATAACAAACTTTCATGCTCAATATTCTTCCAATTTGAAAGCTTTCTTATGTGTGTTGTTGCTTGTATTCCTCTTTCTTATAATGATATCATCAATCCTGTTAGGAATTGGCATTTGGTAACGCACATAGTTTAATAACCCAGTACATGAAACATGAACAACCCTCCAAGAAAGAGCTATTTGGTCCCATCCACCTTAGAGGCTAGGATATAAAAGGCCCAACACAATCGTTACTAAATGAGTGTTACTGCTTCTCCAGTTCAAATGTTTCGAAATCATGTGATGTGATGACTCTTCTTGAGAACTTGCTGCTTCTACTCTATTCTCCATATAAGAAAAAAGTTCATTAGCAACCAAAAGCTCTTGCTGCAAAACTTATGTGTGTTTACTGGTGATATTGCCTGCTGGGGAATCAATAAAATCTGAAAGCATCACCAATTATGGTTTCTGAGGTAGTATAAGGAGCAATTCATTTATGCCAATTTACACATTGGCTTTGTGAGTGTAAACTGACTGGATAGGAGAATGTGTAGAATTTGATTCAGCATCTTCTCCTGAGCCTCACAACATATCCAGAGCTTCATTTTGAGCGCATATTAGGGACCCAAAGCTCTGTTTTAAAATGTGGATGGTCATGTTAAAAAATTAGCGTGTTCATTGGCTCACATTTCCGGGAAAAAATGAGTCCTTCAAAGCCACCAATGATATAATTTCAAAACAAAATTCAGAATGAAACAGAAGGGGGACCTAATCTCTGCAAGATGCAGATGTCAGGAGGGGAAAGATTTTTCTTTGCAGACTTGAATGAATCAAATTACACAGCAGTTGAAATCAGAAAATTCGAAGTTGGGAACACCCACAACATGCCATTAATTGCACATCAAGAAGTTAAAATGCTCAAACATGCGATTATTAAACCCTGAAGGTAACTAAAGAAAATAGGGGAAAAAACTAGATCAAAGATAAAAGCCCATGAAACTTTTATGAAGAGATGCATGCTAATATTTCAGCTGATAGTAGATAAAGTTAATGAGAAAGTGTAGGACTACTTTTAACTGGAAATATTATTTTCTAGTGATAACATGAATCTCTGTCAAAACCTTGATAAATCCCTTCTCATGTAGTTTCTATAGCTATACTGCAACCAGTAGCTCTTACTCAAATGCATGAAGATCCTTTGTGATACACTGTTCATGATTTTCAACAGACATTTGAGTTATCTATCAATATAGGCCTAATAAATCCATCAGGTACTGCTAAAATTCCAAATTTCCCTCACAAACAAGGATTTAACTTTTGGGGCTAAACATGTAATTTTTTTATTTATTTCCAACCTATTATTTCAGACAAACATGTTTTTCAGCAAGCACAGTCACAGAGGCAGATTTTACAGATTGTCACCCAAGTTTTTCAGTCAACCAACAGGAATAGGACAACTCCAGTTGCATCTTTCTTGCTTCAACCCGAGGTTGTCCAGAAGAATTCTCCGGGAGCTATTGGCGAGTTTGAATTCTTTAGCTTCTTCCATTAAATTTAAAGCAATTCAAAAAATTAGAGTAAAGTGCAGATCTGGTTAGCAATTGATAATTCAATAATGAATCAGAGGATCTCCAAGAATGCCAAAGAATCAAAAGGGAAAACCGATGACTGCCAAATCAGATTATCAAGATAATATCCTAAGATTTATATTCTCATCAGAATATGTGGAAATCTACCATGCAATGATGCTTGTTGGCCTTTTTCAGGAAAATGGGCCAAATACAAAACTAAGATGAATACCAAATATAAACCAAGTTGGGGTCTCGGACAGTACATTTTAAACCAGATACCTCAAGATATGGGACTCAATTAATTTATATTTCTGAAAGAGCTAATGTACTAACATTTTTAGTACCAAGAAAGATTGGCGTAGCAAATGACCTACCTCTTTGCCATCTGGATTTGTCAAAGCTCTAGTCTGACAACTACCTAGCACCCTCAACATTTTGCTGAAGTAATTATGGTTGATATCAACCAATCCATCCAGCTGCTGCCACCACACATTCTGTTGTTTTAACCATGGTTTATCTCAATGCCACAAATACTCCAAAACCAAGTCAACTACAGTCAACCTAAATTCCATAAAATTTTGGAAACCCTTACAATGATCTCCATCCCTTGGACATGCCAGATCAAATCAACTACGGTAGTTCTCAACTACAGTGATGTTTCAAGAGAACTAACTGGTGAATCTTAATTCCATAATGCTCTTAGTTTCGGCTAGGAACCAAATGTGAAATTTGAAACCTAGTTATCAGACATACATTCATTCTGGAAGTTGGCACAACACAAGCCATAACTCAACTCACCATTACCAAATACAGAGTGGTGGTGTAAGTAATCTCCTCCTGGATCCATTTCGAGGCCCATTTGGGTTTGCCAGCTATCTTATGTTAATCAGCACCATATATTATCATAATTAATCTTGTCAAGAAAAAAAGTCTCACTCCAACTTGCTGCAAGAAGAGACTGAGTAAAACAAGGGCACTTCTTCCTGGCCTCTCCAGGTGTGGTCAGTAATTAAGTAGTC
>Ga0123342_1003593_pt1 | contig 24736 bp, 17 predicted proteins | sample Turbeawhitnodule_FD_89960 | JGI IMG/M metagenome (GOLD analysis project Ga0123342, IMG submission 89960) | Root nodule microbial communities of legume samples collected from Mexico - Turtle bean Mexico white nodule | ecosystem: Host-associated > Plants > Roots > Nodule | place: Mexico: Nepantla... | reverse complement strand
CTCCGCGCAATTGGACTTGCGTGATTATGTTTCCGGGATTGTCACTCGCGTTGAGATCATATGGCGAGTAGGTCTTCTTAGCACCTCCTCCTTCGTGCTCTGCTTTGTTGGCATTATTCTTTTTTGGTGCATCTGCCATGGTTGTGCACCGTTGCCTTTGCTTTGTGTTTGTCGGGTATCAGAGTTTTGTGCTCTGATACCTGAAAGAATATTTTCTGTTTTATTCAATCTGTCTTTCATCTATAGCAATGATACATATATATAACCATAACATTAGAACCGTACAGATTCTTTTTCTAACATAACCTCTGTAATTAAGACTAATTATAGATCCATTAATGGTGATTATATTCCTATAATTAAGTCTAATTATAGACTCATTAATAGTGATTATATTCCTGTAATTAAGTCTAATTAAATCTAATAATGATTTTGTTCAGTAATAAGATAATTAACTTTTTTATAAACCTTATTTAACTTTAGTCCCTTTTCAACTACTTTTGGTGTTATCAATTTATTTGAACAAATGAATGATTTAACAACGTAAACATGTTATACATATATAATTATCCCGTCAAACTTATTATTGTTCTGGCAAAATATTGAAGGTAAGGTTGTTATTTCACAATAAAAACTTAATATAATAAAATTTCAATAACTTTAAACTATAAATCTTAATATTAAACAATGAAAAAAAAATACTAAAATGAAAATCTAAATCAAACTACATTTAAGAAAATTAAGTTCACATTTTATATTTTAGTAGAGATACATATTTCTCTAAATATTTAGGATAAATCACTTTAATACAATAAATATTAATATTTTTTTTTAGTATAATAATAAAAATTACAATTTTAGTATAACAATTTTATTCTGTTAGTTTAATTTGAATTTTATTGATGATTAATATGATTAAATTTGTGATTAACTCTTAATAATTGTCACATGTATTTAATTAAACAATTTAATTTTAATATATAAATAATCTTTAAAGGATTTATCACTACAAGAAAATGTCTTGTAACAATCATGTCATTAAAATGTAAAAATTAGTCATTAAACTTATTTATGATCGAAATAACAACCAGATTACAATAAAAGTTCTAATGACAAACGATTTAGCGACCTTTTTTTCATCTATCGTTATTTTGGTTTGGTCATCCCAAATTTTAGATACCAATCCAACAACAAAAAATTTAAAATTCTTAATAGTTCTTTTAAAATAATTACATATTAAAGTTAAATTTTACTCCAATAAACAAACGTAATAATTATTAAAAATTAAATAAGTGTTCAATTACTTTAAATCATCAAGGAAGTTCAAATAAAATTAATAAAATTAGAATTTCTATACTAAAATTGTAAATTTTATTATTGTACTTAAAAACAAAATAAATTAATAGTTCTTGATTATTTATCTAAAACTTTACATGTTATTAGTAATACTTTTCTATATTTAAAAGGATTATATATATATATATATATATATATATATATATATATATATAAAAAGAGGGAGACTGTTTGATGGAGAAGATATGGTATTGTGGTTTTGTTGAAAAATATAAAATGAAGTAAGCAAATGATTTAATTATTGTTGGCGAAATATTCATTATGTTTGCTGAACATTGGTGATGAGGATTCTTCCTTATCGAACCCTTAGCTAGACAAAGGTCAACAATAACGAATTGATATTTGATGGCACTATGGATTTGACTATTCTTTCCATGGCACTCACTCCTCCACCACCACACATGCTCATAGGACTTCATAAATTCCATCCATGCCAACACAACCAGAATATGCTCTTTCTTCTTCTTTTTCCCCTCATCTAATACTTTCATTTATCAATTTTAATCTTTCAAAATATTTTCTTCTCTAAAATAGTTATTTTTCTGTATTCAACTACATTTTCTGTTCTTAAAACTCATATCATGACATTTTAGTCTAAAAATCTTAATTGAAACATCTAGATTAAAACCAATTTGAGTCATGATATTCCTAAGCCAAACTGATTGACAAGCTCTTGCTGCTGCTACATACTTAGCTTCACAAGTAGATAATGCAACAATTGACTGTTTCTTTGATGACCACAAGCAAACAGTCTTTTCGATCATAAAACAATGACCACTAGTGCTCTTCCTCTCGTCTGAATCTCCACCCCAATCACTGTCAGAGTATCCGATAATCTCAATCTTCTTAGATGAAGAATAAAATAGACCAAAAGTTGCAGTACCTTTGATGTAGTGCATAATTCTCTTTACAACTTGTAAATGAACTTGTTGAGGTGACTCCATATATCGACTGACCAATCCCACAACATAACATATGTCGGGTCTAATACACATGAGATATCTAAGGCTCCCAACAATCTGCTTAAAGTATGTTGCATCTACAGTTCGCCCATCACCTTCCTTCGTGAGCTTAATTCCAGTTTCAATTGGAGTCTTAATTGGGTTTGAATCCTCCATCTTAAACTTCTTTAAAAACTCAGCAGTAAATTTCCTCTGATGATTGAAGATTTCATTGTCTCCTTGGATGACTTCAATGCCCAAAAAGTAGGACATAAGATCGAGATCAGTCATCTCAAATTCCTTCATCATGATATCCTTGAAGTCACCAATCATTTTGAGATTACTTTCTGTAAAAATCACATCATCAACATAAAGACATAAAATTAGCAAATCTCCATAATCATTAGTCTTTACATAAAGACCATGATCTGATGCACATATTTTGAATCCAGTGGCATGAAGAAATGAATCAATCATTTTGTTCCAAGCTCTTGGTGCCTGTTTAAGACCATATAAAGCCTTAGTTAGTTTGTACACCTTCTCCTCTTTGCCATATTGTATGAAACCCGACGACTGCTTTACATAAACCTCTTCATCAAGTGAGCCGTTTAGAAATGCAGATTTAATGTCCATTTGGTGAATTTTCCATTGCCTTTGTGCAGCTAACTCAATGATTAATCTCATTGTTTCCATTCGAGCTACAGGAGAAAATATTTCTTCGTAATCATAGCCTTCTCTTTGCTCAAATCCCTTTGCCACCAACCTTGCCTTGTATCTATCCGTCTCACCATTTGCTTTCACTTTAGTCTTGTACACCCACTTCACATCAATTGCTTTGTGTCCTTTTGGAAGATCAATGAGCTGTCATGTATTATTTTTCTCAATCGCCATCAATTCTTCATTCATAGTCTCTTGCCATTTGGGATGTTGAATGACATATGCAAGTCTCACGGGTTCTGATACCACTTGATGGGAAAACGCACTCGGAAGCAACCCACATAATCACAAATCAACTGCAGAAATGTGGTTTGGTCGCCAACTGCAACCTACATCCACACGGGCAACAATTAGGTTTTATTTCTTTCCAATTGCCCACTAAATTAAAAGCACAATGATCTCTTTAAATAGAGATTATAAAGGGGACACAATGATTAAGCCCACTCACTAAAATATGGTGTCTAGTCAGCCCAACCCAATTGGTCCTGGCTTCACACTCAACAATCTCCCACTTGAAGCCACGGAAAATGTTCACATGCGTTTTAACGGTGTACATGTACTTCTATAATCTGTCAACGAAACTCAATGTTCCACCTCTAGTTGCCACCACCCTTCTTAATTATATTGAAGACTTCATTGAAACTCCCCTGAGTTTCAACACGTTCGTCATGACTAAAACTACCACTGACCCGTCCTTTGTTCCTACCGCCTCCCACTTACACGAACTGTCGGATCCTGGAATAGCTTGAGAACAAACATACTCCATACTCAACAAACCTACTCCATACTCTCCTAACCCACTGTCATCTAGGAACCTCAGTTGAAGCACGACCCGTGCTCTCACTACCATAAGTACCTCTGACTGGTCTACTTGAACCTTTCCAGTTCATCTTGAATCTGGCCTATGGCTTTGGGTTTCTCTCTTGTAAAGACAACCATCTTCTGCCCACGAGATTCTGTGAACCGGACTTTGTTTATCTTCCAAACTGGGACGGTCACTCCCTTAAATGGTAATTCTACCATATACAGTGAACCTCTCTTTCTTTCGCGGGCCATAACAAGATTTCCCTTGACGACCTTCCACTGCTGATTTCCGAACTTCACATCATGTCCCTGTTCGACCAACTGTCTAATAGAAACCAAACTCTTTTTGTCAAGCTTGGAACAACTCTGACATCCTTCAAAGTCCAGAAACCGACTGACGTCTTCAATACTATGTCACTCATGCCCGTAACATCAATAGTTATGTTGTATGCTATAATCTTACCTTTCCAAAGTCTCTAATAACTAGATTTTGCGATGCTACAACTTCACTGTTGTGGGTAGCATGAAATGAAGCACTAGAATTCATGACCCAGGAATCTACACTGTTATCCGCGCAACAAACTAAGGGGTCATCGTCCACAAAATCTTCTGCAATGTTGACTTGTTTATCATTTGGGCATTGATTCCTGAAATGCCCCACCTCCTTGCAGTTCCAACATGTTACAATTGAGCAATCCCGAGTCTTTGACTGACTCCTTCTTTTGTTCTTGCTCCCACTATCTCTGATATTTTTCTTACCTCTGATGACATATAGTGATTCACTAGATGATTTCCCGGAACTCCTTCTTCGGACGTCCTCGCCAAGAATGAGATCACAAATCTTCTCAAAAGTGAATCCATCGGGTCCCGCTGAACTGGTAACTGTTGTAACCGTTCCAGACCAACTGTCAAACAAAGACGATAGCAGTAGTAAAGCTTGAACTGCATCATCGAACTTAATGCCCACTGAAGTAAGTTTGACTAAGATTGAATTCATTTTATTAATGTGCTCAGTAACTGAATTGTCTTCCTTCATCTTTGTGTTTACCAATTCTCTAATCAGAAACACCTTGTGTTTGCAGATGGTTCTCGTACATGTTAGACAATGCTTCCATGATACCTTTCGTTGTTTTCTCCTTCAGAATGTTGAATGCAACATTCTTGGTTCTGATCAAACCTGCCCACTCTGCATCAGACACCTTTTCTGGTTTGTCACAAAACACCACGTCCAAATCTTTCTGAACTAACAAATCCTCAATTTGCATTTTCCACCAACTGAAATTTGTACCATCGAATTTTTTAATTCGGAACTTCCCGTCTTCTGTCATCTCAAACGATTAGACAAGATACTCAGTGCAACTAATTTCATATCTTGATAATTTTTTTTTAAATCAAGAACACAAAAATTGCACCACCCAAAATCATTCACCAACAGACCTGGTCGCAGTCCCCACTGCACTGGCACTCCGCCGCACTAGACCGCAACTGTCAGGACGCGCACCGTCGCTATTCGCACTCCGCATCACCACTGTTGATGGTCACTGTCGTCGCACTACACTTCGTGCCGTCTCAAACCAACACACCTGCAAAACGCACACGCAACCCTAGCTTTGGAGCATCGCTGCCACCACGCAAAACCCTAGTTTTTGGATGCCACTGCAACTGCAATTTTCACGTCTCGTCAATTAATTTCAGCTGATCGGATATTTAGTATGTAAACAAACCAAGCCAATAATGTGATACATAAATTTAGGGTAAAAAGATAGAAATTGAATATATTTTTCCTGCCATTTTGAAAAAAATAAAGGGGGCAAGAAAGGAGGTTGGCCACTTCTCTTGCATACAAATTGTTGTTTGGGCATTTTTAAGATATTTAGTATGAAAAACGGATTATGAGGTAGATCTGTCCATTCAGAACGGCGTCTGGTCGCCGCGATTCTTATTCTAAAACATATTAATATCACTGTTACTTTGCTAATTAAATAAAGAAAGAAAGAAATAAGCCATACTTATTGTGTGAAGAAGATGTGGCAGTGCGTGAAGAACCCTAATGGGAATCATATCATGAGGCTTATAATTTGAGTTCATGTTACCCTCAATTTTGAACAGCCATTACGATTGATGTTAGTTGTTGGATATGAATCTGAGAATGGCATTTCTATTATTGCCAAAGCAAGCAAAAAAGATGTTGGTAATGGATGTGCATCAAAGACGAATCAATTCTCTATAATGTTTTTCACTTTCTTCTCACACTCTGCATTGCATAAGCCTATACCCAGTGAAGGTTTATTTGCTCATTAACACACTTTTTTTATAACATCTTTTCATCATACTATTTCTTCAAAATCAATCAATGTGTTCTTAGTTTTACCTAAGATAAAAATTCTACATATTTAAAATACTAATAAGTTGACAACTATACACTAAATTTTTACTATGAGGTCTTTAACTTTGAGATAGTCAAAGTAATATTTTTACATATTGAACATTATTAGTCTAAATTTCATCTAATAAATAAAAATATACTAAAAAATATATTATCTTGATTAGAAGTTGAGGTTGTCAACAATTTATATATATATATATATATATATATATATATATATATTAATTTTCTGAAATGTTTTTAGTAACAAAGTTATAACAAATAATGATAAAATTTTAAATTTCAATAAAAAAAATCAAATATGGTAATTAATCTTAACAATATTGTTTTTGAATCAATTTGAAAGAATGGATGAGATATTTGATAATATTATTTAGGGGGGCAATTGGATTCTTGCAGTGTCACATAACAGCTTCCCCTCATAAAGCCTCACACCATGGATATGTTCTGCAATAATGCACTGGAATCATGTAAAGAAGGGTATTGTAAGGAAAAAAAAAATACAAAAGGAAAGTGTGCACATATGCATTGTAGTTTCTTCCTCTATTTAATTCATTTTATTAAATATTTGAGCAGAAAATTCTAATTATTATAACATTTTTATCTCACTCCTATAGTGTTATTTCTGGTAAAAAGATATTTAAGATTTATTAAAAATTATATTATATTTGACCTATAATTAGAAGTTCATTAGAAAATGAATTTTAAATTTAATTTAATATAAAATTGTTCGATCCAATAAATTTTTACTAAATAGATGTTATGTAACTCTAGTAATATTAAAAAATAATTTTAAGTTTAATTTAAATTTTTAAGATTGATTCATAAAAAATAAGTTTATACTTATTTATATATATTATAAAGTATTTTTATTTATAATTGATGTAAAACCTTTATCAGAAATATATTTACTCTTCTCCAATATGTAACTTTTTTTTAATCAGAAGAAACATAGAAATAGAGAGCAATAATAATTTTTTATATATATGCATGCTTAATATAATATATTATTAGTGAATTTAATATTTGCCTGGCTAAATAAAAGGGAATCATGTTATTTTCTATGATCTATATTAATAGAGACTACATGTATATAACTAAAAAAGTTATTTTGATTGCGAAAGAAAAGGGTTGGTAAGTTCAATGACTTTCAAATTAAAGTTTTAAAAAACAACAGATTTGAAGAGTGAATTTACATATCCATGTAATTAAATTGATTTCAACATTCCTTTTCTTTCCCATATCTATTTTTTTCCATTTTTTTCTATTTTTTCTTATTTTATTTATTTATCTGTATTTATTTTCTATTTTTCTTCAATTAAATATATTTTAAGTTTTACCGGCATAATTTTGACATTCTCAACCGATTGTTTAAGTGGAAATTACAGCTTTTTATAAATTTTTCATCTATTTTAATTTAATTTTTTTATTCCATCAAGCTTATTTCTGAATACTAATTGCAATCTAATTCCATTGAATTTATCTATATATTATAAATTTCTTTTGAACTTGTATTCCAATAAAATTACATATAATTGGTTTAACTTATTTATTAAAGTAATCACTTATTTTTATCATATTTTTTAGATTTTTTTTGAAAAAATAATATAAAATTGCAGCAAACATGCCATGAATACGTTCAACTTGGATCATTTCAACATAAACTGCAGTAAGCCTATTTATTTCCTCCCTTTCAAACACATAGGGCCTATAGGTAGCTTACCTTATTTCGATTAGAAATTTTATAATTTAAATATATTATTGAATTGTTTTTATTTTAGATTATTTAACGTTTTAAATTCTAATAAATTAAATTTTAATCTTTTAATTTGGATAAAACATTTAAATTAGTTATTGTACTGGTACGGCCGGACGACTCAGTGAGTCGGTCAGCACTCGGTCCATATCGCCACCTAAGTAATAAAGAGACGGCTACGTCACACGTGTGTGGCCGACTGATTCACAATGTTCAAGTCAGAGCATGACTAGATTAGTGAGACTAATCCATGGTTAAATGGTGGCTTAACACAACCCTAAACGTAAACCAACTCCTTTAACATGATCCAACAGTGAAGGCCCATTAAGGTAATATAAATAGCACGCATTTCAAGAATAAATGTACATTATCTAGAGTACTCTGACACCCAAATACTGACACCCAAATACCGACACCCTATCTGACTTAAGCGCTGGAGTGTCTTTTGCAGGTATCATCCCCGCTTGTGGAGCAGGACGACCGAGAGGGAGGAAGTACATCAGGTAGCACAAACACATTAAGGAATACCAGGGCAACCAGATACAAAAATAAAAGTAATCGTTCTCTAGATCCCCAAACCCGTTTAAGAACCGTTATAAAAAAATAACATAGATACACTACAAATCTATAAATCTATGAAGACGTTGACAAAATATAGATACTTTTGACAAAATATAGATACTATCAACAGAAAAATTTTCACAACAATCAATAAAGAAATAAGTTGGCGTCTGCTAAAAAACTTAAACATGAATAATAATTGTATAAATAAATAATTCTTAGAACGTTAACTAGAAAAGTGTTGATGAAAATACTTTAGTTTACATTGAATGAAAATTAGTATTGTTAATGGTGACGAGAAAAATTTATTAATTTTAGTCAAAGAAATAACTTTGATCTATATTTTCATCATCAACATTAATAGAAAATATAATAATCCAGAATGACATGAATTAAAATTAGTGTGTAATTGATATTATATAAAATAATATCTATCAAAATTAACTGAAAAAGTTGTGTTTAACATTAATACAAAAAAATTGTTGATATTGAAAAAAAACCCTATAATAAATCAGAAATGAAAAATAATATTAACCTACTAACTATAGAAAAATCATTTTTATTAATCTTGGTCTAAAAATATATAGTCAATCACTCATCAATTTTCATCGAGTCAACGATGTACTAACTTAACTCAAGTTGACAATATCAGAATCGAGTCAAAGATTAAATATGAAAAAAATATACAAAAATTTGAGAGAGAAAAAGTAAAAAAAAAAATTCTTTATATTTTATAAGTGAACTTAAATTTATCTAATTTTAAATAATTAAATTAGTACGACAAAATTCAAGAATTTCAACTTTTAAAATTCTTTTTATGGAAACAACATACATTACGATAAAAAGTTAATTCTTTATAAAATTAGCATCTAAGAATTTTCTATCTAAAAGCTTAAGCTTTGACGAGGATAATTCTTTGATATCTAGAGAACTGATAAATCATGTCCCTACCCACAGTATCTTATCACAGGCTAGTTTATATAGCCCTTCACCCAAGCACTGGACTCACCATCTGTATCACAAGCTTCTCTAAGAACAACAATTTCCCTGCCTCATACTTCTATAATCGTTTACTCTCCCACAAGGTAATAAACTTCTTGTATCTGCATTTACAGTTCATACCACAATAATTTATCAATTCATGCATATCATATGCAAATTTCTTCTACTTATAAATAAAACTTCCACGTTTCAATCTAAGGTTTTAAATTGTAGACCCCATTACAGCCACAACATCAGCTATGAGCCGCAATGACAGAGAGTATGCTATCACTATGAACACAGTTCCTATCCAAACAAACACTTTCACAGATTTTTTGGATGTCGTTTAATAAAACATAGGATATGTTCTATTATTACTAAAACGAAACTTTATACCATATTACAACATGGAACAATTTTAAAGTTATATTGACCAAATAATAGGTATAAAATGGTGTCTGGTAGCTTTTAATATGCAGTAGTCAAGTCAAGGTGGTGGTGTTTGGTGCCTTTCAACAAGAAATTACTAAAACTAACAATACATAAATAGATTAAACAGGAAACATGAGCTGGTCTGGTGGAGATTGGATGTGTGGTGCTTGCCAGCACATAAATTTCAAGAAGAGGGATTCATGCCAAAGTTGTGGATACCCCAAATTTGGAGGCCCTGACCCAACAGCTTACAGATACAACTTGACTGAAGCCTTGGCAGGGGACTGGTATTGCACTTCTATGAACTGTGGAGCTCACAACTATGCCAGCAGATCAAGCTGCTACAGATGTGGTGCATTGAAAGATGGTTATTCTTGTAGATTTGGAGGAAACATGGATGCCTGTGAAGGATATGCTTCTGATTGCAATCATCCCCTTGGCTGGAAAACTGGTGACTGGATTTGCACTAGGTTAGTTCACATTATCATCATATAATTTTCTTATAGCTCAACAAACAATCTGCATTTTTGTTCCAACTATAAGAAACTCATGAGCAGTGTAGTTTAAAACATGCAAAAGCTACATTTCATGTATTCAATGCTCCTTTCTTCCACTCAGAGATATAGTTATTCTTTGCCTTGCATGACACATACATACAATGAAAAAGGAGAGTGTGGGCCATGAGCCCATAACAATAATTGAGAAAGAATAATACAAATGGTGGTCACTGGTCAAAGTAAAATAACTCATTTTCTTACATATTACACAATAAGAAATATGAAAGAATCGATTTTTTTTCTTTGAGCTTTATTTTCTTTAATCCTATGTATCAGAATTGGCTGTGGAGTTCATAACTATGCTAGCAGAACAGAATGTTTCAAGTGCAAAACACCCAGAAATTTTGGTGAGAATAATAGTTTAACCCTCGTGAAGTTTTGTCTGTAATTATTTTGAAAACTTTTGACATGTTCGTAACAATAGCACTGGCCATTCATCCTTAGTTCCATAACACGTTTATTACTTCTTTTTCAGGTGATGCAGACTGAGAGAGCAAATTTCAATTCAACCCCCTTTAACTTCACATCTTTCTTCTGGAAACTTGTTTTCCCTAATGAAGGTCTAAGGTCCTTTGATAGAGTGATGGCCAAGCTTTTGAAAGGGTTTCCTTTCGTTGTTGTTTACTGCTATGTTTTCAGAAGAAAGTTATTATAAAATCCATATATATTTTCCTTGAATATCTTCCTTTGATTTCTAACCGAGATGAGATAACTAGGCTTTAAAATCTGTCAACAAACTATAACATTCCATTATCCCTTCTTTGGTTACCCTACTGCACATGAATATTTGTATGTCACGGAGGCAATGTGAGAGATTAAGGAAAGTTGAGTCGAGGGATGTGTGCCGGTGTCGAACATTATGTTACCAAGTGCTTTCAAGGATTTAACATGGGTTCTTTTACTTTTTAGTATAAATTTCTGTTTAAATATACTTAAATAAAAACAATTAAAAATGAAAAGTTTAGCATCTTAAAATTACTTTACAACTAAAAGGGAACATTATGTTAGTAAATACTTCAGGTTGTCTAAAGAGCGGGGGTGTCAATACGGTTGTCAGTCCCGTATTGATCCGTCACGCATTGACTCGCAAAATGTAGGTCAAGTTAGTGTGTCTCATTTAAGTAATGTGAGTTGAATCTATTAATTTGTCTCTATAATGGATGTTTTGTGTGTTTGCAGGTCAACTCGTATAAGAAAATTAATTTTTTATTAAAAAAAAATATTAATGTATTTGTTGATGATAACCAAAAGTTGGAGAAGATCATTTTGTATTTTTTATTAAGATGTTTCTTTCTGCATTTCATCAAATTTCTTCTTGCACCTCATTAGTTTTGGAATTTAATTTCCATAACATAAAAGTCAATTTCTGAAATGGAAATTTTGAAGAGAAAAAAAAATTCAGAATAACATTTTTTGAAACAACTATTTTACCTTTTGGAATCTAGAAAACTATTTTGGCTTTTAGAATTTGATTTATGGAATTGATCGGGTGCAAGAAAAAATTTGAGGGGATTTAGAAAGAAACATCTTTTTTATTATTATGTGGGTTAGTGAGATGACTCGTTCTACCCCGTCCCTGGCCTGCACATTTGTAGGTTATGCGAGACAAACATAAGTGGGTCAACAAGCTAAAATAGTGACTTCACTCTATGTTTTTTATAGCGGGTTGTAGATTAGCCTACACGGTCTGTCCATACTAAAAAGGATTTAACATGGGTTCTTTTATTTTTTAATATAAATTTCCCTTTAAATACTTAAATAAAAAAACATTAAAAATGAATTTTTTAACAACTTAAAATTATTTTACAATTAAATGTATGAATAAATTGTTACTAGTTAATTTGATAGATTATTGTAGTGATTAGACACTTTTTTTTTTATTACAAGTTGAATGGATAATCCATGTAGTGAAGAATTTGTGTTCAATTTCAAGCATGTATTAAAACTTTCCAATAATAATCACAATATGGCAAATAAGATTACTTTTTTTACTCACTAGCTTATGAAAAATTCAAGGTAGGGAAAAAATTATATCAAAAGTTCAAGAACTTACAATTTAAAAAACATTGCCTAAAATACTCATAATAATTTAATTTTTGCCTACATTTTATAACTGTTGTTTAAAATGAATAATCAACTTTTTTTTTCTAAATATTTTGAGTTAAAGACAAATAAACTTTACTATGTGGACAACAATAAAAAAAAATTATTGTTTATACCTCCTTTAAGCAATACTTTTTTACCCGTTGACATGTAAGCATGGTCTAAAGTGAAAAATGATGTAGTAAAACTATATATATATATATATATATATATATATATATATATATATTATATATGAGTTGTGGTAGGAATTCTCTATCAATTCCTAAACTGAAATAGAAATAAATGTCTCTATGTACAAGTTAGTCTTTTAAAAAAGGGAAGGATTAAAGATGACTTACTTTAAACTATGTTTGGAAAACTTTTCACAAATGTCTATCAGAACTTATAAAAGTTTTATTAAACTTTTTCACAAACCTTTTATAAGGGGATAATCAACATATAATACTCGAGTAATAGAAGCAAAACAATAATACAAAATTTATATTGGTTTACCCAAACTATGCTATACTCCTTATTCTTGGAAGCTAAACAATAATGAGTTTCACTATTCAAGATAAATTTACAAGTATTATTACCACTACTTCTAACTTACAAAAGAGTACATAAAGTTATTATTTTAACTATTTGACTCTACAAGACCTCTTCAAGAAAAGTACATAAATCCTTTTCAGGTTGTCAACTATAAATTCCCTTGAGTTTAGGATTGAGTACTCTCTCCAAACAAAGCACACAAAGTCTCTCTAGTCTATACTATACAAGTTTCACACTCTCTACAATCTTTACAACAAATATCACTTCACAGGCAACAACATAAAATCATGGTCTAAACTTTAGTCAACGGTTTGACCATGGTTTTCCAACTGTGGAGTATTCTACCTTGAACTTAACTCAAAGACAACAATTTTTTCCCATGCTCATGTTTTCTTTTAAAATCATTGCCTTAGACTAGTAGAATACTCAACACTTTTTTGCCAACCTTTAAGCAACACTTTTTATCGTAATTTTAGGCAACACGAATTTTAACTGTCACATTTTCTTTAGACACAAATTTTTAACTGTTGTATTTACGTTTAAGCTACATTTGTTTTACTGACACTTTATATCGTAACTTTAGACAACACGCATTTTAACTATTGCATTTTCTTTAGGTAACAATTTCTTAACTGTTGCATTTACGTTTAAGTCACATTTGCCTAACGGTGACAATTGCATTTCTTATTATCATTATTACTATTATAATTAACAATTTGTTTGATAGAGGAAATCAAATTCACGTTCCATGAGTAAACATAAAACTTATCACCATTATACCAGTCAATTTTTTTGTCATATTATGATTATTATTATTATCATTATTATTATTATTGTTATTATTGATAATAAAATTATTTTTCTTATTATTAAATTTATTATTATGATTAATAACAATATTAATATTGTTATTATTAATTTTTATTATTAACAATATTAATAAGTATATATTAATAATTTGGATTTGGATTTTAGAACTAAAGTTTGTTTTGAATTTTGATTTATAAACCAATGGAAACTATTTAGATTAAGAAGAGTATTGGATAATGGAAATCAAAACAAAAGGTATTATTATATATTTGAAATTCGAAAGCATACTTTTTTTATTTTTTATTTTATCAATAGATTAATTAAATGTGATTTAAAATATCCATAATTTCAAAAAAGTTCGCTAAAATAACCATGTTTTGATCATAGTTCCCTATATTAAAGACAAATTTAATTAAATATGGTTTAAAAACCCACAATTAAATGTCACGTTTTTATTATTTTAGGTCACACTTTTTCAATGTGATTTATTCTTTTTTTTTTTAAGTTTAGGCCACAAAATTGTGGCTAAAACATTGATAAGTGTCAAATTTCAGTAATATTTCATATTAAAATGCATGCACTTATGAATATTTGATAAAATAACCCCTAATTTATGAATTTATACCTTTTTACATATTTTGTGATTTTAATTTGAATAAGAACAATTTATTTTTGAATTTGTGTTAATTTCATAACTAGGGAAGAATGGAGATGATTGGGCAAAAAGAGAATATACAAAGCTAAAAAGGGAAAGCTAGAACACACCAAGAACTCACCAAAGCTCGTCTAAACTCGCCTAAGCCAGACACCCCTAGAGGATCTCGCCCAAGCGAGATTGCTCCAGTGACGTTGGACATTTTTTTATGAATCTCGCCCATACGAGTCCAATAACGCCCAAGCGAGAAGTCACTTAGACTAAGACAATTAGGTTAAATAAGAGGTTGGAGGCACAACCCTAGACACACAAGATTGAGAGAAAAACACCATTGAATGAATTGGATCCAATTGGGAGAATAAGAGGTTTTAGAAACCCTAAAGGAGGAGACTATCAAGGAGAAACATCCTGAATCTTCTTTTCTTGCTCTCCCTGTTTGTAACAGCCAACATGTGCGGCTAATTCCACCCTTTGAGATTATGAGTAATTTGTTCAAATTCTTATGTATTGAGGTGATATTTTAACATAATATTTTGTTCTTGATTGATGATTGATGTTATCATTTTGTTAGTAATGCTTGTTCGCCTTGATCTCGAAATTTAGATTTGACTGGAAAGTACTTATAAGTTTCTGACCCAAATGATAATGCTTAACATATTTGAATGTTATAAATAGATTTGAAATGTTAATTGTTACCAACGTCTGATCTTATTAATATTTTTTTTTTATAAATACGTGAGGAATCGATATTTAGGAAACATCTTAATAATTTTATATGCAAGGAATCAATATAAATGATTTTTATATGGACATCAAATCAATCAAAGGTCACAATATTGTCATGCTAATCAAAATACAAAAGAGTGAGAAAGATGAACCTCAATCCCTATTTTCCTAATTAAAACAACAAACTCTTTGACTTATTTTCTTATAAATCATTGCAATCATAACAAATTCCAACAAACTTTATTATTTTGTTTTCTATTTAGTGAATCTTTTACTTGATTATTCAACTATTCCTTGTGGTTTCAATATTCATCCTTATGGACAAACTATTACTAATGACAACACGATGCACTTACCATAAAAAGTCATCAAACATCCATGACCTAAAAGATGTGGTGTATAGTGATTTATAAGTCACATTTGTAAAAGTGCTACATTTTCAACTTTTAGGCCACAATTTTATTTTTAAGTCCACACATTCTGTACCGACCAGTCCTCGGGCGTCGTTGACCACTGGTAATATTGGTGCCACGGAATGAGGGTCCCATGAGCGGTGTGGGCCAATATCCTGCGAGGCACGTGCGCCAAGGAACCAAAGAGTGGTCAATCATCGTTCATCAAGACGTACCGACGTGCCACTACAATGTGGAGAGGTTGGACGTCAGGACCCGAACAACAGAGCTGGGCCACGAGAGGTGGATCCCAGACCACACACCAGTTATCAGTAAGGGAGAAGCCTAGGTCACGAGAGTCCATGCGTGTAGAGTGGATGACGCGTTTAGGCGTACACACAAGTATAGAGCCATTGGAAAGATATAACCTGTGAGGGTCACATTGTAGGGATGAGCTGCATGCATGGCACGTGAACAGCTAGGGCACTCCCAAAGGCGGGTGACCTCAGAGATCAGGTGAACGAGGAGGCACCCAGGTGGTCACCCCGTCAGAGGTTGCACTCCAGTTAGGGAACCCACGGGCTAGGTTATCCTAAGAGTAGAGTAACAACAATGCTGGGCCCATCCCATCAGAAAGCCCATTTTGGGTAAAGAGGAAACCCTAGTTTCAGTCTATAAAAAGGAAAGCAACAAACTTAGCAAGGTACACTATTCATTTGTGCCGCTTAACACACACACACAATGACAGTTATACAGTTTCGGTGTTTCCTAGCCCTAAGACTGACTTGAGCGTCGGAGTGCAAACGGCCTCTAGGGCGCCCTTTGTCTTTGTGTTTTCAGGCATTCATCACAGAAAAGGCACGTGCAAATGCAGGGATTCTGGACGTGAGAGTGACGTAGGCGTACGAAGGCGTTTCAGGTCAACCGGCAGGAACACATTCTAAAGAAAATACTTTTAAAAATGTGGTATAAATAAGCAACGATTTTACGAACATGGTCATTGGTAATCCTTAAACCACACTTGTAAAATTGTTGCCCTTTCTATGTTTAGACAATAATTATATAAGTGTGACCTATTTTAATGTTTTTAATGTAAAAAATGGTGTAACTTAACATGAATATAACAATTAATGTGACAATTAAGGAGCTAGTAAATAAGGTGATGTATTTTCAATGACGAATAATAAAGATAAGTACAAGGGGGACTTCAAAAGATCTTAAAGAATAAATTACAAGACAACTAAATTTGTAATATTTTAGATTATTCTAAACACTTTAAGAAAAGACGAGTAAAAAATAGAGAAAAGGTATAGAGGAACAATGTTTTATCAAAGTTCAATAAATCCTTTATCTTGATTTTGATTATATGCTTAAACAATAAAGTGTGAAAATATTTTTATTAACATCAGGTCTCTACAAAAGCAAACTTATATGCAAACAAACACAAGAGTTTTTTTTATGTGCTTCATTTGATCAAACAAACATAAGTGGGTTTGCTTCATTTGACAGGACACTTTGCTTGTACACTTCATCTAATAAGCTTTTGATTGGACAAACAAAATTGATATGTTATCTAAGCATTCATAATATACGTCGAAGACTTATAAATATTTGTTTTATGTGCAGGGAATGTTCATCCCTTTGTTTCTTTCAAGAGGATCTTGCATTAGTATCCATATCAAAATCTCTTAAAAATATGCTTAAAGTTGCCCCACACAAACAACTTTTCTAAAAAGACAAAATGTTAGTCTTGCAGAGTCAGCAAGTTGTGTTAGGTCATGTTGTGTATAAGAGGAGTTGCATAAAGAAGCCACACATATGTAATGTTGTATTTGGAGCATTTAATGCATTTATATGCTTGAACGTGGTCACATGCAAGACAAAAAAGATGAAAGGTTTGCAAACCTCATAAAAACTCTAAAGGGATTTACGATAACTATTTGCTTCTTAATTCTATATATAAAAGATCTATGCGAAGAAGAATGGTTGATGAAACTCTTTCAACAAGATTGTGAAAAAACTCTTGTAATCTTAAACAATGCTTAACCTTATTCTCTATGTGGAAGAACATTGTTTGCGTTCATAACAAACTATAAAAGTGTGCTCAAACTTGTATTTGTCTTAAGGAAGATATTCTCTTTTAGTAAGTGAAACTCGTGATCGTTTAGATCATAAACCTTTTTTGATCAAATTGTTTTAACTAGGGGTGGTTGGATCTAAATACTATTTGCACTTAGCCAGGAGTTGTTGTGTCCAAAGAATACTTGTAATTTAGGAAGAAACGAGTTTGTCCAAACAATACTTGTTGTTGTACCCTAAGTGGTGTGATTAAAGAATTTTTGTAGAAGTTATTGAGTTCAGATAATACTTGTTTTGTAAGTTACATTGTTAGTATGCGTTAATGGAATCTTGATTATATTGATTAAAAATTAAATATAGTTTGATTTTTGTACCAGTATGGGCGAGGCCGAGTCCACCTGGCCGAGACCAAGGTAGCCTGGCCGACACCTCAGAAGACTTGGCCGAGAGGCCAGGACCTTAGAAGGCTTGGCCGAGAGGTCGAGACTTTAGAAGGCTTGGCCGAGACAATCAAGACCACTGGAAAATGGTCGATGGCCGACCCATGCCATGATGATTTGGCCGTCGGCCGACCCCTATTACAGTTAACGCTCAAAACAACATCAATGAAGTTAATCTACCATTAGGAATTAGGTAATGCAACCTTAAGCGATATCCACCCTCGATAAACGGGCCCAACAAGGTAGGCCCATTAGAATAATATAAATAGCATGCATCCCAAGGAGTAAGGTATGTCATTTATTACTGTTCACCTACCTGAGAGCTGACCACCCACTTTACTGACTTGAGCGTCGGAGTGCCTTCGCAAGTACCCCCACCATCCGTTGATTCGCCCGAAGACCGAGTGCCGAGTATCGAAGGATAAGCAGGAGGACGAGAAGAATCGCAGTTCATCACCCAGTCACCTGCCCAATCGAAGGAAGGAGAAGAAGACTTCAATAGTTCTTTAGGTCCCATCTCCCTAGCAGGAACAATTGGCGCCAACCGTGGGGCCGAGGAAAACTAGCTGAAGGAAAAAAGTAGATGGTTTCAACCAGAAGCATGGAGAGAATGATCGAAGCCGACCAGACAATGCTGTTGTTGTCTCTCCAGAGAGAGATGGCCGAGATGAGAAGGAAGACAGAGGAGGCTGCTAAGAAAAACGAGCAAGAGCTGCAAGTTCTCCGTATGGAGAACGAAGAGATGAAGAAGAAGTTGGGGGAGGGAGGACCCTCCGTCATACCAACGAATGTTGTCGGCAAGTCATACACCTCTCCCCCCGACCCGGATGTGGCCGAGGGGACGAGAGGTCGACCCCCTCCCCGGGAAACCGAGATGGGCGACGAGTCGTGCCTGATGAGGTGCACCCGGACGACCCTGACGGCCGACCCGAACCGCCGACACCCCTTTACCAACACCATCATCGAAGTCCCACTGCCTGAGAAGTGGAAGGGTTTCAACCGAGATCGGTATGACGGGTCGACCGACCCGGACGAGCATATGGACGCCTACACCACCCATTTGAGTCTTTACACCTCGGACGACGCCGTCTTGTGCCAAGTGTTCCCCACATCCTTGAAGGGTGCAGTCCTTAGTTGGTTCACCAAGCTCTCACCCAACTCCATCGATAGTTTTGCCACGCTCGTCGCAAAGTTTGAAACTCAGTTCGCGACCAGCCGGTCGCACCATCTGACCTCCATCGCTCTGGTAGGCATCTACCAGGAGAAGGGAGAGTCGCTGAGAACCTTTGTGGATAGGTTCAGCAAGGTGGCAATGAGCATTCGGAATCTGAGCCCGGACATTGCCATGCACCACATGCTGACGACCCTTCGCCGACAACCTGTGCATGCAGCCGGCCGACAGCTTGGACGAGTTGAGGAAGAGAGCTGCCAAATACATGCAGCTGGAAGAGCTAAGAGAGTTCCGCAACCAGGCCCGTGCCGAGGCCGGCGGAGAGAGGAAGGAAGAAAAGGACCACCAAGGGCGGTCGATGCAAAAAATGACCGGCGACGGGAGAATCGAGATCGGCCAATCCGATTCTCAAGATACACACCCCTGACAACCGAGAGGGGGAGGATTTTGGACGAGACCCTCAACGCCGAGTTGATCCCTCCTCCAAGGAAGGTGGCCAGCCCAAATAATGCCGACCGGAGGAAGTAGTGTCAGTACCACCAGAACGTCGGACACTCGACCGAGGAGTGTCAAGCCCTAAAGGATAAGATCGAGGAACTTATCCAGGCTGGGCATCTCCGCCGCTTCGTTAGGAATGGTCGAGACCCACCCCGTCGGACGGATCCACCCAGGCGGACGAGGTCACCCCAACGCGGCCGAAACGATCGAGACAACAGAGGAGATCGACAACCCGCGAGGGACGACCCCCCCAGGGAGGCCGATAGGAGAGGTAACCGAGAGGTTATCAACACTATAGCCGGCGACTTCGCTGGAGGAGGAAACACGAACAACGCTCGGAAGAAACACCTCCGGGCGGTACATCAAGTGAACGCGGTGGCATTCCGGCCGAGGATGCCACCCATCACTTTCACGGACGAGGACTTCAAAGGCGTAGACTACCGCCAACAAGACGACCCGATGGTGATAGCGGTCGACATAGACCGATTCACCATACGGAAGACCCTCGTGGACCAAGGAAGTTCGGTAGATATCCTTTACTGTAAAACTTTCAAGGCCATGAGGATGGCCGAGGCCAAGATGATGCCATACGACGACCACGTGGTAGGATTCTCGGGCGAGAGGGTGGGTACCAAGGGTTATATCGACTTGTACACCACCTTCAGAGAGGGGAAGAGCACCAGGACCATCAAAATCCGATACCTGGTCATCGACGCCAACACCTCCTACAACATCCTCCTCGGCCGACCCTCCATCAATCGGCTGATGGCCATAGTATCAACCCCTCACCTCGCGATGAAATTTCCTTCAAGATCAGGGGACATTCTCACAGTCCATGTAGACCAGAAAGAAGCACGGGAGTGCTACGCTGAAAGCCTCCGGGTGGAGCCCCTGAGGGCCGACACCTCTCCCCTCAGAGTGAGGAAGTCCTCTCGAAAAAAACGCTCTCCCAGGAAGGACCGACCAAGGGAGATAGAGCCAACCATGGCGTTGGTGGACCTCGATCCTCGGGCGACCGAGGACAGATTAGAGGCAAGAGAAGAGCTGAGGAGAGTCCCCCTCCTCGACAAAGAACACAGCACAGTTGTAGGAACAGCCTTGGCAGTGGTCGAGGCCGAGATCATGCATGCCGCGCTGAAAAAGAATATCGACATGTTTGCATGAACGCCGGCCGACATGCCGGGGGTGAGCCCGGATGTCATCACCCATCGATTGTCAATATTCAAGGAAGCCCGTCCGATCTCCCAAAAAAAGAGGGACTTGGGAAACGAGAAGCGACTCGCGGCGAAGGAGGAGGCCGGCAAGCTCCTGTCGGCCGGATTCATAAGGGAGGCCCGATACACGACATGGCTGGCCAACGTCGTCATGGTCACCGAGCCAAACGGTAACTGGAGGATGTGCGTCGACTACCGAAACATCAACAGCGCATGTCTGAAGGACACCTACCCCCTCCCGAACATTGACCGACTGGTGGATGGGGCGGCCAGCCACAAAATTATGAGCTTCCTGGACGCTTACTCTAGCTATAACCAGATAAGCATGCACCCGAGGGACAAGGAAAAAACGGCCTTCATGACGGCCGACGCCAACTACTACTACGAGGTCATGCCGTTCGGCCTCAAGAACGCAGGGGCGACCTACCAGCGCCTCATGGACAAAGTCTTCAAAGACCTTATCGGCCGAGCGGTAGAAGTGTATGTGGACGACATAGCCGTAAAGTCTGACTCGTTCGATCAACACCTGAAAGACCTGGATGAGGTCTTCAGGGCCTTAAGAGGAGTCAACATGAAGCTCAACCCCGAAAAATGTACTTTCGGGGTCGAGGGAGGGAAGTTCCTAGGCTTTATGCTCACCCACCGGGGGATAGAGGCCAACCCCGACAAATGTCAGGCCATACTCAACATGCGAAGTCCAAACAGTATCAAGGAGGTACAACAGCTCCTGGGGCGGCTGACCGCCCTCTCCCGGTTCGTCCCCCGTCTGGCCGAGAGGACGAGGCCAATGTCTAGTTGCTCCGAAAAGGTAAAAAATTCGCCTGGGACGACCAATGTGAAGAAATCTTCAAACAATTCAAGGAGTTCCTCACATCCCTGGCCGTCATCCAGAGGCCCAGACCCGACCACCCGATCCTTGTCTATCTGGAAGTCTCGGAGGAGGCAGTCAGCGCTGCCCTGGTACAGGAAACCGAGGGCGAGGAGCGACCCGTATACTTCGTCAGCCGAACCCTCCACTCAGCCGAGACCCGATACCAGATGATTGAGAAGGTGGCTCTTGCACTGGTCCTCACGGCAAGCGGATGCGCCCCTACTTCCAAAATCACTCCATAACTGTAAGAACCGACTACCCTATTTTTAAAATTTTGTCTAAACCGGACCTTGTAGGGAGGATGATAGGATGGTCAGTCGAACTCTCCGAGTTCGACATACACTATGAACCGAGGGGCGCCATCAAGTCTCAATGTTTGGCCGACTTCTCGGCCGAGCTGACACCGCTACCCACCCTCCCAGGCGGGTGGACTCTCTATGTGGACGGCTCCTCAAATAAAACAGCCTGTGGAGCGGGAGTCGTCCTGGAGGGGCCGAGCGACCTCTTCTTGGAACAAGCCCTCCAGTTCGGATTCCGGGCGACCAACAACTAGGCCGAATACGAGGCCTTGCTGGCCGGGCTGAACCTAGCCTACGACATGGGAGCGCGCGAGGTTACATGCAAAAGCGACTCATAGGTGATGGTCGGCCAGGTCAATGGAGATTTCGAGGTTAAAGAGCCTTTGCTGCAGCGGTACTACCACGCGACCAAAAACAGTATCGCCCGCTTCAGCAAAGCACCCTTGCAACACATATCGAGAGAGGACAACAAAAGGGCCGACATTCTGTCCAAGCTCTCAATCGCGAAAAAGAAGAGCCATCAGAGGTCAGTCATACAAATATGGTTGAGACACCCAAGTGTGACAGAGGTCGAGGCTGAGTGCCTGGCTATAGAGGAGGAAGAGGCCGAGGCCGACAACTGGATGACACCCGTAATTCAGTACCTAACGGACGACACATCCAAGGCCGGCCAAGAAAGGGCGATGAAACAACAATGCGCCCGATACACCATGATCAACGAAGATCTGTACCGGAGAGGTTACTCGACCCCCCTGCTAAAATGTATCACCAACACACGGGCCGAATACATTCTGGCCGAGATCCATGAGGGGGTCAATGGGAACCACGCGGGGGCGAGGACGATGGTCGCCAAGGTTCTCAGGGTCGGCTACTACTGGCCGACCGTACAAGGCGACTGTGCCGAATACGTGAAGAAATGCGCCAAGTGCCAAGAGTTTGGTCCCTTCCACCATACCAGGCCGGAAGAACTGCACAGCATCATCTCCCCATGGCCGTTCGCCATTTGGGGAATGGACATCATCAGCCCCTTCTCCCCGGGGAAAGGGCAGACCAAGTTCCTGTTGGTGGGAGTCGACTACTTCACCAAATGGATCGAGGCTGAACCCCTTGCCTCCATCTCGACAAAAAACGTACAGAACTTCGTGTGGAAGAGCATTGTCTGCCGATTCGACGTCCCGCACACGATAATAACCGACAGTTCATTGACTGAGGCCTACAATCCTTCTATGACGACCTGGGCATCAAGTCCATCACGGCTTCGGTAGAACACCCTCAAACCAATGGGCAGGCCGAGGCCGACAACAAGGTCATACTCAACGACATGAGGAAGCGGCTAGGCAAAGCAAAGGGTCGATGGACCGAGGAGCTGATCGAGGTACTATGGGCGTACTGGTGCACCCCCCAAACTACCATGCAGGAAACACCCTACAGCCTGACATACGGAACCGAGGCCATGATCACGGTTGAGGAGGCCGAGCCCACCATACGACGGCAAATGTTCGATCTCACCCTAAACGAGGAAAGCCTAGCGGTCAACCTCGACCTGGTAAGTGAACTTCGTGACAAAAGCAAGATTCGGGAGGCCGCCTGCAAAGCCCGGGCGTCCAGACGATACAACACCAAAGTCCGGCCGAGAGGTTTCCAGAAGGGCGACCTCGTTTGGAGAATGCGCAGCGACGCAAGAAAAAATGAAGGGAAGTTCTCATCCAACTGGGAGGGGCCTTTCCGAGTCTGGGAAGTCGCACAAGGAGGAGCTTATCATCTAGAATGGCTTTCAGGAAAAAATGTACCGAGGACGTGGAATGTCACGCACCTCAAGTTCTATTACAGCTAAAGTCAATAAAATCACGCACTCTTTCCTCACCCAACCAGGGATGATGTGATTCCACTAGCACAATTAGAATGATTCTTAACATTCTTAGGAATCATCTTGAGTTGGTTAAGAGCTAGGCACTTTATCATAGAAATGGATCAAGGTTATATGAACAAGAACTCACCAAAACTAGTGCCAAAACACAAACTCATATAGAAGTTCCAATTATTGTCAAATTGAACCAACAAAAAGAGGTAAAAACCTTAGGCACCGAATAGAAATGAGTGAAAACAACTTTGAACCGAACAAAAATGCAATTAAAGCCAAGAAAACTGAATAGGAAAGCTGGAACATAAATGTACCGAACCAAAACACAAGAAAGAATAAGAACAACTGCTGGAAAACTTAAAAACCGAACCAAAAACAACAAGGAACAAGCTAAGACAAGGAATTAACAAAGAAGAAAGGAAGGAGAAGAGAATTGCTCATGAAAATGGATGAATGATGAATGATCTCGCCACTAGAAGTGTGGTTGCTCCTAGATGAGAGTGTTGCCGCCACTTGAGGACACCATGGATCCTTCAAGATGAGACTAGAGAAGAAGGCTCAAAAGCTCTCCAATGCTCACTCCAATTTTGAG
>Ga0123342_1003592_pt1 | contig 24742 bp, 8 predicted proteins | sample Turbeawhitnodule_FD_89960 | JGI IMG/M metagenome (GOLD analysis project Ga0123342, IMG submission 89960) | Root nodule microbial communities of legume samples collected from Mexico - Turtle bean Mexico white nodule | ecosystem: Host-associated > Plants > Roots > Nodule | place: Mexico: Nepantla... | reverse complement strand
CACACAACAGACATAAATCGATTTTTATCTGCCGACCAAAAAAAAAATGTCCCCCCCCCCCGCAGAAAAAGTTGTGGTGGTTTTTTGTTTGTGCGCCCCCCCCCCCCCCCCCCCCCAAGCCCCTTATATTGATGTTGACAATGATCATTAATCAACTTGGCTTGTACCCTCCTCAGCTCGTTTTTTAACATCCTTATCCCTTACCTCCATACACTCCAGTTCTACTACTACATCCACCTCTTCCCCTGAACATTTCACTCCTAGATGTTTACCTGCATCCCATATGAGCGCAGATTCCGCCACTTTTTCCTCAAGCCTTAGTCGATTATTACAGTGTTCAATATCACTAACAGACTCAGCAAAAGAGCAGCGACTTAACCTGGATGAAGAGTTTATTCCATAATGTAAGGGCCCCAGACCTCCTTTTGTTCTCCATCGTAAACAAGACTGCTTCGTACCCTGCTCCCAAAGATCACGTAACCTGCGGACACTCTCCGGCGTTTTGGGACCTTCCTCCACATCTATGATAGTATTGGCATTGATCGAGCCTCTCCTTTCCGACATCGAGCTACCCACACTACTCGAAGCGCCCGAATGACAGGTATAGTCTATTAACCGATGCGCCACTGGTCCTCCTATGGTTTCTCCGTTTGGAATGGGATCATCTTTAATCTCCGCCTTCCCCCTTTCACAAAAGTTGACGGAATCCTCCGATGTTGAAGATAAGCATCCTACGGTCGGCGACTTTAGATTCCTTTGTCCCGCCCCTACGTACACCAATTCCAACCCTCCCCTGACTCCCTCTTTCGGTGGGCCCACTGCTATGTGAAGGTCACATGACAATACGTGATCGACCGACCATTGGCAATAAGCTAAAGGTTGACCAAGTCAGCAAGGTTAATCCATAATTAAGGGTTGCTTGGCACAATCCTAAACGCAAACCAATCCTTTAATATGGCTCATCAACGAAGGTGCATTAAGGTAATATAAATAACACACATTCCAAGGAGGGTACGTCATTATCTACAGTACTTTGACACCCGAGTGCTTGCACCCTAATTGACTTAATCATTGTAGTGCCTTCTGCAGGTACCACCCCAGCCTGTGAAGCCCAAACAATCGAGTGAAGGAAGGAAGGTGAATAAAAGAGTTCACGACCGACCGAAGGAAGAAATTGCAACAATCGTTCTCTATGCCCTAACCCCGTTCGAGAATAATTTATTTATTAAATTAAGAAGTTTTATAATTTATAATGCATTTTAACAAGCAAGCATTCTTTAATTATACTGAATTCATCAAATGTTTGAATATTTTCAACTTCAAAACAAATCCATATGAAGCTTACTGAGTAGCACAGTAAAGTTTATAAATTCATATAAAAATTAAACATATCAATTAAAAAACAATATATTTTTATAAAATTATATATAATCATTCGATAATATTATGTTTTAATCTCTTCATTAAAAAGTGATTTGGTTCATAATTTATATTGTAGTTAAATTAACCAATTTCACATATCCATTTTGACTCGTCTTTTATAAATGGTCGAGTTCGACCAATCTAATTTGACATATAATCTTAAAATTATTGGTCTCATTTAAAAATTTAAAAGATTATCTTTAAAAAAAATTATTTATTTTAACAAAACCTCTACATGAAAAATTAAGATTACATGATAAAAAAAATTGATTTAATACATAATGGCGGAGGAATTAATGAATTAAAAATGTCACATTAATTCTTTAATCTTTATAAACTAAATATTTAATATTCCAATAAAAACAACCATGCAAAAGGCTCATAATAAAATTAAATTAAACGGATGTTCCAACCTTATAGAAAAGCAAGAACTAGATTATAAAAACTTTGTCCGATAACATAAAGAATAGGAAAAGATTACTATAGCTGCTGCTACAAATATGCATAAAAAAATATTACTATAGCTGCTGCTATAAATATGCATCAATTTTTTTTTTTTTATGAACAAAGAATAAAAAGTATATTTAAAAGGCCCCTTCAAGAGTGTTTCAATAACCTTTATATAAGATCCTAAGTCACATACCTTTATATAACATCCAAAAATCACATAAAAAAACAAAGGTAGTCATGATAGTAAAACTAATTCATAGGAATGCAAATGGGTTACATTGGATGCTGCATAGATTTGCAGAAAAAACTGCACTAAAACAGTACCCCAACTTCACCTCAACCATCTTCTTGTATTTGTTTTACCCTAACTTCACCTCAACCATCCTCTTGTATGCCAGCTAAACATCCATATGCAGGACTATAGAACCAGCCCCTAACTACAGCGTTTCTACAATATAAAATACGGTTAAAAACTTTTTATGAGACTGGTTGTTTAATGCTTTTTTGAGTTGTTTTGGTTGTTTCTTATTTAGTTGAAAATGTTCTTTGGTTGAAGGTTGATGAGGCGATAGCTATTTATGTATAAGGGTTGGATCACTCTAAAATGGTTCCCATTTATTTATTAGTGTAGAAAAGTGTCACATTCTGTTGCTTGACATTATTCTGGGTGGTTGATGGGTGCACAAATGATGAAAGTGATGACATTATTCTGGGTGGTTGATGGGTGCACAAATGATGAAAGTGATGTGACCTCTAGTATAAGGTTGAGTATTCTTGTATTTCTATTTATTTAATCTTTATTGTTGGTTGAAAAAAATAATAATAATAAAAGTGATGCGAAGGAGAACGTGCTTGGTTATACATCAAATACGCACATTAAACTTAAAAGTTGACTTTTAACAGGAGTAACGGATCAAAGTGAATGAAAATAATCTTATAAATTAAAAACTGACTTAAAAAGTTAAGCTTTTTACTAAATTATATTTAAGTTGTCTTAAAATTATTTATCATTTTAATCTTATAAATATTTATTTTGAGAAGTAAAACGAAAAGGGGAATGATGTTGGTGTTCATAAATATTGATTGATGTGCAAAAGACTATTGCCAGAAATTAAAAGCGCGTTCGTTTTAATGTAAACAACTACGGAAAACTATTGAAGTGGATTAGCGCCACAGAAAATGAAAGAGTAGATTGAGTGGGGTCCAGTGTCAATATTTGGAATTGAAATTATACATACATCATGATGTCCTTTTCAGATAGGAACAAAAAAATTCAAACCAATGGTTAAAAAAATTATATAACCATCAAATGGTTTATTTAATTATTTTGAAATAAAAAAATATTTAATTGTTCATTTTATTAAATTGATAAACAATTTATTTTTTATTTATTAAATAGTAAAATTTTCCCATTAAAAAATTACGAAACCATATGTATAGATTATTATTATTATTATTATTATTATTAAATCAAATAAAAATATATTAAATAATTTATAATCATTGCAAATAATATTATATTATAATATAAATTATTTATTATAAATTTAAAAATATAATTTGAGACACATTCTCAAACTAACATGACAAACTCCAATAGATAAACAATGTCATTCATGTGTTTTCACCAAATTCTCCTACTGATAAATTGCAGCAAGAGAAAAGAAGTAGGATGTGAGATATATAAAATATACATAATGCATATGTTGGTATTCTTTATATGAAAGATACATCCATATATATTTATTTAAAGAATTAATACTATCTTTAACTTAAAACATCAAGTTAAGCTAATAAGTTTGTGAATTTTTTTATATATTACCTCGTTTTAGTTTCTAAGTACTTAGGATATATAAACATATTCCCTTAAGAGTAATATTGATATAAAACTAGTGACTATATTCTAAAATTGAGAGAGGTAAAAGAGGTTAAGTTTTGGTTTATTCTTCAATATTAAATATGAAAAATATTTAAAAATAGATATAATTATGTGAGTTAATTTTAGGAATGCATAATTATGAGTTATTTTTTAGTTTTTTTAGTTATGATTTATGGATTAGTAATCATGGTGATAAGTTCAAAGAATATTCTCATTGAACACCAACTGATTAGTATGAAATGATTGTTGTATTCTTAGTTAATTGCTTGTCTGGTTGAATTGTATCACATAATACATCAATTATAATAATATAATTAGTTAATAATCTTTTTTTATAACTTAATTCATTTTAATTATTCAATTTTTTTTAATATTTGTCTATTTGTATGTTGTGGGTAGGAGAGGCAAATTAGTTTGTCTGACTATGACTTGGTGGTCCCACGGTTTCTCATTTGTCCTTTCTCGTTGTGCCTTTTCTCCGTCAATCACGCTCTCCACTTAGGGCTAAGTTGCGTATATATACGTACATATACATCCATATATATATATATATATACATCCATATATATATATATATATATATCAGTCTATTTAAAGAATCAACACTATTTTTAACTTAAAACATCAAGCTAAGCTATTAAGTTTGCGATTTTTTTATATATATTACCTATTTTTAATTTCTACATATACATCCATATGTCATCCATATGTCATCGTTGAAGGTTGCCTAGGCTTTAATCCCTTAAGTGTATTTTGTCCAATAATAAACTTTATTACACATTTCTTTCATTTCTGAAGAAACCCTCTCAAGAAGTCTTAAAACAGACTGCACTGCATAATTATAATAACATCCACAGAGCTAGAAGTAAAACTCTGAACCAAACAAAAAAAACATATATAGTCTAGTGGCTTTAAGAAAACCTAAAAAATTTACACCAACACTCCATTCCACCAACCAACTAAAACCCTGATAAGAAAGTTCATGAATGTTGAGACTGTTACAGAGAGAACAGATTTTGTGTTGGATTGATCAAGACACCTGATATCGAATCGTTATTGGACTACCCATAATTACAGAATCTCACGCACAAATTGATAGTTTCGACGTGAAAGATTATGTTGGAGATCTTACATTAACTAGAAATTATAATATTTCATAGTATATAATTAGGTACAAATCTCACATTATAAGTGAAGGTTAAGCTAGATTTAAAGTGTTCTTCTCATGATAAATTGTTTTGTGATATTTTTAATTTTGTTTGAATAATATGAACAACTTTATGGAGAACATTAATGGTTAAAAAGAGTACTTAATGAAAAGTGACGCTTTATTCAACGAAGACAGATATATAGTCTCATGTTTTGGTTGTTTAGTTGTAGCCACAGAACATGTGATGTCCAATCTCTTTGAACCTTATATTCATGATTCTTCTTTTGTTTTTGGAATACATTTTTATAAAAAAAATTATAAAACAAATTTATATGCATTTTAAGTATTATTGGAATTTTTAGTTTAATATCTGTTAGAGATTTTTTTTTTATGTTTAATGTAGATATTTCCATAATCATTGTGATTTATGAGGTTCAGACATATCTTTTAAATGACATTGTACACACATATATCAAATACTGACACTTGTAAGACATGTATCCGTGAAGTATTCAATTCAAAATATATTTGTGAAATTTTAACACAATTTTAAAAATGAGAAACACATTAATTTTATAAAAATTAACAATTTCTTTTGAATGAGTCATGAAAAACATTTTTTATTATAAAAAAAAATATTTAACCATATAAATTTTATTGTTAAATTTATATAATTCATAATTATTATTTAATAAATAGATTTTATGTTGAGATTGATACAGTGAAAACAGATTTTGTTGTCCTTTAAATACACATGATGTCTGATTTAGTACCACGATGTTGGTCTATCCAAGTAGACATATTCTTGGTACCACCCTCTTCTTCACCTCCAATAATAGTAATTCCAAACCCTAACCCTTGTATGAGACTTCTGAAACAACGAAGTAAAAAATGAAAGCCAAAAATCAATTGTCATGTACTCATAGTGGCCTACTTGATTCACTTTCTTTAAGGATTCATCAATGTTTATTTCTCGACCTTTATTAGTATCAAACCGTCTACAAAACACATGTTTTAAAGTCTACAAAAGAAGTACCAATTTCATACTGCTCTTTTGAATTAACTTTAAGTACCATTGACGACACACATTTAACGATCTCTTTAACAAGCTTAGCATCATCCCTGCAAAATTCAAAATAATATATATCAACAACACCTCAATTATAATTATTTTGCAAGTTCAAGTTCGAACTATACACAGAAAGAAGCATAAAATGTTAGACATTTTTTATTGAGGAAAAAACTAACCGAAAAGTAGATGAATGAAATCCTGCTACATTTGCAGATTCCTTCAAAGCAAATCTCCAGGTTTGCACTGTGCTCAGATTGTACTCTCTTTCATGAGCGACAAAGGCCTCTCCATAACTTCCCCTCTGATGTCGTACATCTGAAGGATCTACTTTGTAAAAAATAGGTAGCAACATGTGTCCATATTTTTTATTGCACTCAACAATTTTCACAAGTTCTAACAAACACCAGCTCGAAGAAGCATAGTTTTCCGAAAATATAATCAAATAAATAGATGATACTTCAATTGCTCTTAGAAGTGCATCAGATATTTGATGTCCTTTGGGAATGTTGTAATCTACAAAAGAAGTAATCTTGTTGAGAGAAAGGGTCTCGATCAAATGGCTAAGGAAACCTACACGAACATCTGGACCTCTAAAGCTAACAAAGACATGGTAGTTTGATTGAAGGGTGTGAGTGGAAGAAGCAGAAGAAGATGTCAGTGGATTATGAGAAGGCGTATGACTCGGTAAGCTGAGAGTTTATTTATTATATGTTAGAAAGGTTGGGTTTTTGTGATCTATGGATACGTTGGATAAAGTGTTGCTTAGAATTTGCTTCTGCCTCTGTACTTGTGAACGGTAGTCCTACTAGGGAGTTTACTCCTAGGAAGGGACTCCGTCAAGGTGATCCGCTAGCTCCGTTTTTGTTTCTTATAGTAGCGGAAGGGTTGGCCGGAGTGACTAGTATGGCAGAAGAGAAGAAGTTGATAGATAGTTTGGAGGTAGGAAGGTCAAAAGTGAAGGTAAGTATGTTATAATATGCTGATGATACTCTATTCTTTTGTGAAGCTAATACCAAAAGCGTTTTCAATATTAAAGCAATCCTGCTATGCTTCGAGCTTGCTTCTGGGCTTAAGGTGAATTTCTTGAAAAGTAGAATTGGTGGGACGGGGTTGGATCAGAGCTCGCTTCTGCGTTATGTGAATATTCTTAATTGCAAAGTGATGATAATTCCTTTTGTCTACTTGGGGTTGCCGGTAGGAGGGTGTCATAGCGTGGTGATTTTTGGAACAAGGTGGTAGAAAGAGTTCAGGGTAAACTCTCAAGGTGGAAAGGCAAGTGTTTGTCATTGGCAGGGAGGGTTTGTTTGATCAAGTTTGTTCTCTCTTCAATTCCGCTATTCTTCATGTCACTATTCAGATTGCCTTCAGTGGTGGCAGATAAGTTAATTCGGATACAAAGGAATTTTCTGTGGGGATGGGGTTCTGAAGGAAGGAAGATTGCTTGGGCCTCTTGGAATAAGGTGTGTAAGTCTCGTGATGATGGGGGTCTTGGTATTATTGATTTAAGGGTGTTTAACTTGGCTTTGTTAGGAAAGTGGATTTGGAGGTTTGGCACGAATAAGGGAGGTTTGTGGAAGGAGATTCTTGTTTCTAAATATGGAGGTTGGAGAAGTTTGAGAGGAGAAGGTAATCTTAAGAGGGGCTCTCTTTGGTGGAAAGATTTGAAGGAGGTGTGGGCGTCAGAGGGTTGGGGAAGAAGTTTTGAAGATGGGTTCAAGTGGTATGTTGGTAATGGAAAGGACATTTCTTTCTGGGAGGATAGTTGGTTGAGTTGTGGTGCTCTGAAGGGAGTTTTTCCGCGTTTGTTCTCTCTTAGTTCGGCCAATGATGCAAAGGTGGCTGAGTTTGGGTATTGGGCTAATGGTGTTTGGGTGTGGCATTTTGACGGGCGTAGACCCTTTTTCGTTTGGGAGAAGTCTTTGGCGGAGCAGTTGGTCCAGTCACTACAAGGGGTGAAGTTGGTCCTAGGAGAGGAGGATAATTGGGTTTGGAAGGCTGGGGGATGTCAATCTTTTACAGTTAACTCTGCCTACGTTTAGTTAAGGAGGGACTGAGTAGGGGAGTTTTCTTCAGTCTATAGTATGTTGTGGAGGTGTAGAGCCTTGCCATCTGCTTTGTTCACTGCTTTGAGGGTGATGGATAATAAGATTGCTACCAGGGGTAGTTTGTAAGGCGCAGGGTGGTGGAAAATTCGTTATGTTGTTTGTGTGGGAAGGAGGAAGAGTCTTCCAGTCATTTGTTTTTTGTTTGTGACTTTGCTTGGCGAGTCTGGAGTCTTTGTTTTACATGGCTTGGAGTTTCGTTTGTATTTCACAAGGATCCTAAGACAAACTTTTTTTAATTCAGGAGATGTCAGGCTTCTACTTCGAAGGACGTTGTTTGGGGTACTATTTGGGTCGGTGTAGTGAGCGAAATTTGGAAGCATAGGAACTCTGTAATCTTCAATAGGGGAGTGGCAGATGCGATAGAAGTGTTTGCTTTGGCGCAAGTAAAGGTTTGGTCTTGGATTTACGCAAAGTCTAGTTGTGATCCCTTTCCTTACTCAAATTGGGTTCTAAATCCTTTGAACTGTATGAGGATGATCCGTTAATGTCTTTTGCATTCTGGTAGACGGTTTTAGGTATGAGAATGGTAGTGTTATTTATGTATAAGGGTTGAACCACCCCTGAAGTGGTTCCCATTTACACATCTTTAAATCTTGTTCTATCCACATCTATTATTATGCTAATATTTCATAATTTTTTTATGTACTTTTACATCTTATATTTCATCCTTTATATATATATATATATATATATTTATTATGTTTAAGATCAAACTATGTTTTCTTCTTGTAAAAATATATTTTGGTAATACCACATTTTATTACAATTTTCTCTTATATTATACATGTTTATCTCTGTGTGATTCTTCAATATTCAGTCTAATGATATATAATATAGCATACAAATATTTAGTTAAAAATTTATTTTTTAATAAAACTCATAAATGATATACAAGTTTATTTGTTAATAACTTTATAAATTTGATACGCTATTCAACAATTAACAATAATAAATAAATATATAAATATAATATACATTATATATATTTAGTACAATTATAATAGAATAAATAAAATATTATTTATATTTACTTAAATAATTAGTCTATTATGCTTAATATATTTTTCAATAGTTTGAAGTTACACCTTTTTAATTAAATTGGTTTTTATGATCTGACACTACAAGAAAATTATCAAATGTAGATCATGATATGTTGTTTGTGTTTTTGTTTGTGCTGAACTGTCACCGGATTATGATTTTCGAGAATCTTCATGTATGCTTACAGATGCAGAAATCTGGAAGTCATTATCACATCTTCCAGATTTAAAAATCTGAATGGTCATTTTTATTTATCATTTAAATTTCTGAATGATTATATCTGAAAGTGAATTATTCTGGACTTTTATATCTAGAAGTGAGTTGAGTTCTTATTTTGATGTGATTTATTTTTTTTTAACACTCACAAATAATCTTTTCAAATAATGATATTGGATTCAGTCTTAATTGACATGCTGCATGGAGAATTGCCATTTTTTATGGAGAATTGAGAAAGGCCCACCAATATCTATAACTCTACCGTTGCGGGCAAGAGACAGAAATTTAAGAAATGCGATCATATTAAACGCAAGAAGAATATCAGTTATTAAAATTGAATGATAACAATTTCGACATATAATTAATTTATTTCACATTTAATTTTTGTTTAATTTTTATAAAATTAATGTGATATAAACATCAAATTTTAACAATAGACGAGAGATGAAAAATATATAAGAAAAGAAAAACAAGAATAGATCTATTAAAATTTGTTAATTTAATGATTATTTTTAGAATTTTAAGTTTATATTTAAAAAATAATAATTACTTATTAAAAATATTTGTTTTGTAATTTATCTCATTCTACTAATTTGAATTTCAGATTATGTTTTACAAATGGATATTTTTTCAATCTTTAGCAATGATTCTTTTCTATTAGTTACAATAATAACTAAATTATAAATTATTCTAGAAACATAATATGGTAATGATTAGTTACAATAATAACTAAATTATAAATCATTCTAGAAACCTAATAGAAATCTTAGTTGCTAATTAAATACCAATTTAAAAACTATTTAACAATAATAAAAATTAATTTTTTTTTTTAGTTTTTAAAACGGTATAATAATTTTTTTACACTTGTCTCAAAATCCAAGAAATACCGTGTATCATTTTAATTATTCGAGTCTTCTTTCTCCTCTTTTTTTATTAGTAGATTTGTTTTTCCATATTTTGCTACCATTTTTTGCCATTTTATTTCATTCTACACTACACGCGTATTTTAGTCTAATTGTTGTCATTTTTTGCAATTCTATTTCATTATCCACTACACGCATATTTTAGTCTAATTGCTGCCATTTTTTGCCATTTTATTTCATTCTCCACTACATGCCTATTTTAGTCTAATTGCTGCCATTTTTTGCCATTCTATTTCATTCTCCACTACACGCGTATTTTAGTCTAATTGCTGCCACTTTTTTGCCATTCTTTTTCATTCTCCACTACACGCGTATTTTAGAGCCACTTTTTTGCCATTCTTTTTCATTCTCCCTACACGCGTATTTTAGTCTAATTTCTGTTTTTTTTATATATATATTTTCCAATTTTTCCTAACAGGAAAGTTTTCACACACAAAAAATAAAACTAAATCTTCAAAAAATAGTTCTGTAAAATATCCTATTCAAAATTATTCTACACAAATAACCCAACTCACCCTCATGGTCCAATCCTACCTCTTATTTTTTATTCAAAACATTTCAAATAAACTTAAATCAGATATTTTATATATTCTGTTTTTTTCTTCAAAAACTTTAACCAACACTAAAAACTCTTAAGAGTGAACTTTTAGGGAAAAAGAAAAGCATAACAATCTTTTAGTGAAATAAGTTTATATTTTTATTTAATAAAACTTTTATGAAAAAAAAACTTTTATAATTTTTATTTTGTGCTTATAATTGAACTGCTTTTATAATCCTTCTCACATTATGTCGTATCTTATATATGACATGGATAACTTACAAGTATCTATCTATGTACATGCACAATTTTATACACTACAACAAATTATAAAATAGAAACTAGTTTTAGATAAAAAAAATAATTAGTTATTATAGTAATTAAATTAAAGACTATTTTAAAGATTAAAAATATTTTTGGTTCTATTATTATTAAATAATTTTTAAATTAATATTTTTTTTTTCAATAAATAATTAATTAAATTAAAAAATAAAATAAAAACACTTATGAATTTTTCAACTTTAGACAACCTACTCACTACGTATTCTTGCATCCTCATCAGGTTGCTATATTATACTAATTACAGAATTTGTTTTCTGTAATCCTCACGTAATCCCATTGTCATTTTCTCAATCACTTTTTCTCCAAAAGGTATTTTGGCTAATTTCATTCGATAGAGATAAACCAGTGGCGCAACAAAGATTGCTTGGACTAGTTGGACTAGTCCACTTTTCCGTAGGTTATATATTCAGTGGCGCAACAAAAATTGGTTGGACTATTGGAATAGTCCATTTTTCCGAAGGTTATATATTTACTTATGCAGCCTTCTTAATTATCTTTACATCGGACAAATTCGGTTAATCTCATTTTAAATTAGTATCTAATTAATAATTAAGATTTTTGTTATTAAATTTAAAATTTAAATAATTGATATTTAAAATTTTGGTAATTAATTAGATATCAATTTAAAAACTAATTAACAATAATATAAACTAATTTAGAAACCAATTTTTTTTAGTTTATAAAATGATCTCTAATTTAATCACTATAACAACTAATTATTTTTTGTCTCTAAAATTTATTTTTATTTGTGAAAAATATAGAATCCTTATTTTTCACACTCTTTCAATTAATTGGCTGCTCAAATTTTGCAAGATTGGGGACATAAATCTATTTTATTATTCTTTTCCTTTTTTCTAATTTCAAGAAATTGTTATATAAAAGAAAGTTTGAGGTTGTTGTTTCGTTTCCATTTTTTTACGTATTTACCATTGCGTTAGTTCTAATATTTATGAGGTGGGTTAATTTTCTTACTTTCATTTGCTTAATTTAAAATGAATTTTACATAATAAAAATCAAATTAACCATCTTCTTAAAAAAAAATAGATTTTCATCTTTTTCTATTGCTATCTGTAATATTAAGAGAGGGAAGAGTGGTATGTATGTGTGTTTTGTCTTTTTGTCTCGATTGTCTACCAATATTAATATTTAGTGGGCTGTAAAGTCAAACAGGAATAATGGTTGACAACCCTTTTTTCTTTTATATAGACTCACATATAATTCTATTCGGGATAAACATGTACACTGCCATTCTTATCTTCACCATCTGCTAACTATTTCAGAACAGTCAAGAAAGATCAACAATGACTTACAGGTAATTCTTCTCGCATTTCTAATGTAATCGCATTTCTTTTATTTGTTTCCATTGACATCTTCTGCTTGTTCCAGTGACAAACTTCAATCAAAGTACGATGTTTTTGTTAGCTTCAGAGGTTCAGATGTTCGTAAAGGCTTTCTTAGCCATTTGAACGAGGCCCTATCCCTAAACCAGATTGCTTCCTTTGTAGATGACAACATTCCCAAAGGACATCAAATATCTGATGTACTTCTAAGAGCAATCGAAGTATCATCTATTTATTTGATTATATTTTCAAAAAACTATGCTTCTTCAGGCTGGTGTTTGTTAGAACTTGTGAAAATTGCTGAGTGCAGTAAAAAATACGGACGCATGGTGGTACCTATTTTTTACGAAGTAGATCCTTCAGATGTACGACATCAGAGAGGAAGTTATGAAGAGGCCTTTGTCGCTCATGAAAGAGAGTACAATCTGAGCACAGTGCAAACCTGTAGATTTGCTTTGAAGGAATCTGCTAATGTAGCAGGATTTCATTCATCTACTTTTCGGTTAGTTTTTTCCTCAATAAAAAATGTCTAAATTTTTATGCGCTTCTTTCTGTGTATAGTTCTAACTTGAAGTTTCAAAATAATTATAATTGAGGTGTTGTTGATATATATTATTTTGAATTTTACAGGGATGATGCTAAGCTTGTTAAAGAGATTGTTAATTGTGTGTCGTCAATGGTGTTGAATCTCAGACATAGAAAAGTTAATTCTAAAGAGCCTTATGAAATTGGTACACAGTAAGCGGAAACATTGTTACAAATAAAGTAAGAAGATCTTGGATGTATTATTGGTAAGATAATCCTTGCAGAAATATATAACAATTGTGTTTTTTTTATCTAATAAATTGTTTTTGTAGACTTAAGAGTGAATTTAACTTAATTTAATTTTGTAACTAAAATCTAGACATGTACTATATCAACTATACTCAAACTTTAAAACACGTGTTTTGTAAACTGTTTGATACTAATAAAGGTGGAGGAGAATGAAACATTGATGAATCCTTATAAATTTTGACTTTGAATGGCTTTAAATAAAATAAAAATGCAATACCAGAAGTGTTATGAAAGAAAGTGAATCATACATGAGAATTGATTTTTGGGTTTCATTTTTTACTTGGTTGTTTCAGAAGTCCCATACAAGGATTAAGGTTTGGAAATAGTATTATTGGAGGTGAAGAAGAAGGGTGAAGGTAGCAAGAAGAATATGTGTACTTGGATAGTCCAACATCATGGTACTAAATCATACACTATTATGGATGTTACTATAATTATGCAGTCTGTTTTAAGATCTCCGTTAATTTGCAATTTGTGAGAACTTCTAAGTTTAAGAATTTAGTTGTATATGGTAATTACTAACATAAAACCTGCTACTGCCTTCTAACTTCTAAGTTCTAATTAACTTAATGATCCCCCTTGAACTGCCACCCGCTAGATAAAGTTCTTGATTGGCATTCAGCCACGCGTCCATTTGGATGACATATGCACCAACATGTCTTTGTAGTATCTTGTGAATGGCTACCAACTCCATCAAAACAAAAAAATTCCTTTCAACTACCTCGAAAACGACACCAAAAGTGTGAGTTTTTGGATGCATGCTGTTACAAGTTAGACGCAATGCATTCTTTCTCCATTAAAGTAAGAAAAGTTAGATCACATAATTAAAAAGTCTTCTTTGTATGTGATATTTTTTCAATTTTTTTAATAACAATAATAATAATCTAACCGTTTCGTAACTTTTTAATGGGAAACTTTTACTCTTTAATAAATAATAAATAATTATATATTTATTTAATATAATGAATAATTAAATAATTTTTATGTCAAAATAATTAAATAAATTTTTTAATAGTTATATAGTTATATAATTTTATAATATTATTTAAAAAAATAATTTTTAATTCATTATTCATAAAAATAATAAAATTATATATCTTTTAATCTAATAAAAATATGAATTGGCTAATAATAATAATAATAATTAAAATAACATATTAAAAGAGACAAAATATTTTTAAAAATATTAATATTATTATTTTTTTCCCTAAAAATGCTTGGAATAAGAATAACTCTTAAAAATATATGGTAGTGTCCCATTTATTTTCTTCAATCAATTTCTTTTCTATTTAAAGGACATGCATGTTGTTGTCTTATATAAATCTAAAAGGAAAACAATAATTCGAAAATTTGAGAGTTATATACAATTTTTTTATGTGATAAATTTAGATATAAATATATATAGTAAGAAATAAATTTATAATTAATAAATAAATAATATAATAAATATTAAAATAATAATATTAAGAGTTAATAAAAAATATAAATTACCAATAATTACGTAATTTAAAAATATAATTCAAGGCTCGTCAACCCTGTGGAACGTGTATTATTGGTCATTACCATTTGTGGAATGTGTATTAAATTAATATAGGAAATCTTACGATTGAGAAGATTCATGAGACTGAGTCCAGTGGGGTACACTCAATCCCCCAACCCCTTCTACATGTTTTCCACAATCAGCAAACAGTGCTACATCATTTAAAAAAGGTTAAATTATTTGAATATTAATATTTTCTATCTTGGCTTAGATTCAACCATCAAAAGATGTCAATAGTGATTTGACTTATACAGTTATTTTTAGGAAAATGTAAGAGTTAATAAATATGTATTTATTACACTCAATGAATAAATAATATATAATTAATTTAAAATATATTAATAAATAAGTATATTACTACAAAATTAATACTTGTAGACATCAATATATGTAGATACATTAATTTATTTCCTTATTTTTTTTTTATAAATCTACATATAAAAAATATTATCAAATAAATTTATTTTTCAACAGCCAATAACTGTATATACATATTAAAAAATATTACGAGTATTATCTTTTAAATTGAATAATTTAAGTAACATATATTAAACATGTACACGGTGAACATTGTTCCGTGACTTCAAGTGAAATATTGTTGAGTATGAAGTCAGGACCAATTGGGTTGAGCTGACTAGACACCATGTTTAGTGAGTGTGCTTAATTTTCATTTTATAATCTCTATTTAAAGAGATCATTGTACTTATAATTGATGTGTAATATATATGATAAAATGAAAACCTAATAGTTTCCTGTGTGGATGTAGGTTGCAGTTGGCGACCGAACCACGTTAGATTCTGTGTTGTTTATTTTCTGCAGTTGATTCGTGATTATATGTGTTCCTTCCGCATACGTTTTTCCCATCACGATAATGAAAACATCGATGAATCCTTATAAATTTTGACTTTCAATCCCTTTAAATAAAATAAAAATGCAATACCAGGAGTGTTATGAAAGAAAGTGAATCATACATGAGAATTGATTTTTGGGTTTCATTTTTTACTTGGTTGTTTCAGAAGTCCCCATGCAAGGATTAGGGTTTGGAATTAGTATTATTGGAGGTGAAGAAGAGGAGCAAGAATATGTGTCCTTGGATTGACCGACATCTACTAAATCAGAAACCATGTGTATTTAATGTACAAGAAATCTGTTCTGACTAAGTCAACCAAGGTTGAAACTGAAGATTAAAGTGAGATGATGAACTTTCTTATCTGAGTTTGAGTTGGTTGGAATGGAGTGTGAGTGTAATTTTTGTAGGTTTTCTTAAAGCCACTAGACTATGATTTTTGTTTTGTGTTTGGTTCAGAGTTTTAGTTCTAGCTCTGTGGATCTTACTATAATTATAATTATATATGCAGTCTGTTTTAAGTGGTTTAAGGTTCCACTATTCTTTTATTTATATTGCTATAATAATATCAAACTCATCAAAACGCTTTTTCCTTTTACTTCTCAAAATATATATTTTATAAGATCAAAATAATAAATAATTTTAGGACAATCTAAAAATAATTTAGTAAAAAGCTTAACTTTTTAAGTCATTTTCTAAGTTAAAAAATTATTTTCATTTACTTCTCTGTTCCTTTCAAACACGTAGACTCATTTTCTTTAACTTTTCTTTATTTCCTTTACTCCGGTAATACATTTTTTCACATACTTTTAACCCAAATACAACTCCCAAACCTCTTTCACAAACATTACGTAAATTTCAATTAAAATAATCTAATACATGTTGAAAAGACTTAATTTTAACCTGTTTTTTTATTAAGAAGTAAATTTGTAAATATAATTTAATTTTATAAAATCGATATATAAAATTAATTTTTTATTTATTAATATATTATAAAATATTTTTATCTTTATTTAATTATATATTATGAAATGTTTTTATCTAAATAATGATAGGAAATCTTCAACGACTTAAAATTAAAAAAAAATGTTATATCCAAAAATCATGAGAGAATTACCTAAGAAAAAGTAGAAAAGAAATGTTCTCTATCATTTATTTATGTTAGACTTATAAAATATATAGAAATAAATAATATGTTAATATATCGTGGACCGTAATACGATATCCACTTTCAAACAATCAAACTAAACTGATGTGGTGCTGTGCTAAATGAAGGCAAAGTAATCTGTAACAGAGAAGCATGAAGTGACAGAAAAAGAGAATCGAGAAAGGCACAAAGAAATGAAGAAAAGTAAAGTCAATTGTATTATGTTGTGTGTTTGATTACAAGAGAAAGGGGGTTTAAAAAGAAGCTCTTGCTAAGAGAGCCGGACTTTACATAATTGAGCCCAAAGCAAAGAAGAAAGAAGGGGTACAATAAGAAGAACCCAATGGGCCCATGACAAAAACTGATATTATTAATTACAAAAACTAATACTATTTATTAACAGACCTTTTCCAAAACACAGGGATAGTGGAAATGAGTTGTGAATAGAAGAAAATGAGAATTTCGCAATCAAACAATAAATGATTATGTCATGTCCTTACTTTTCCACCTTGCAATTCAGAGAAAACAAGTCTTTCTACTAAACTAAAACTAAAACAAAGTCTTGCAGTCACAACACAGCATTGAAGCTCTTTCAAGGAATTACACAGCTTTCAGGCAAGAGACTAATCTCTCTTTTTTCCCTTTTCATTCACTTTGCATGCTGCTACCTATTCTCATATAATTTCTATTTTCTCTCAATTTGGCTGCGAATAATCACAGCTTCTTGCAGCTATTAAGTTCAGTCCTTTATGCAGTTAATTAAGAGAGATTTATGAGGATTTCTTGAGCTTAGACTTCCATAACTTTCTTCTTTATTCTCTTACTTCACCTCTGTTACTCTATTTCTCTATTTCTTCTACTTATTCTTAATTATAAGCATAATATAAACACACCTTCATTTTTTTTCCTTTTAAACGTAATTATATCAGTTACAACCTTTTGCATAAAAAAATTATGAAATGTTTTAGTCTTAATTATAAAAAGCCTATTCTCAAAATTATTAGTTTTTAATTTTCTTTTTATTAATTTCTTCATACTCGTTGTCGTTCTAAGTTGGAAGTACCATTTGTATAAATAAGAATCCCCGTCTCATGATTTCTTCTTCATATACATAGAGATAGGATCTATGGAGCAATTACTTAGAAGTATATTTTGTGAAACACCTCTTCCTATCAGAAAAGGATCCCATGATCCTGAACCGATCTTACTTGAGATCCGGAAATCCCAAGTTTGTCTATGAAGAACAGAGCTAATCATATTAGACATAAACAAAATTATATTAGTAAGTGTTTATATTTTTCCTGTGAGTGTTTATATTTTTCCTGTGAAAAAAGTAAGGTGTTTGATATTTTATTTTATTTTTCATCTGTTTCCATTTCTAGATTTTTAGATATATTGTGGCTGATAATTGTTTTTTATATTGCAAAGGTGTAGAAAGAAGAAGAAAGTAAGATGCAGAGTGTAGTCAATCCCATGTGTTTCCGAGTTTCTCATAGAATCAAATATGTTGTAGTCATTTATCTGTTGGTAACATTTTTTCGTTGTTACAACGCAACATTTTGTTGTTGTTACAACGCTGAAATAATAATGTGCGACGAAATTGTTAGTTTGAGAGGTGTAAATGTTCGTCGAGGTTTCCTTAGATTAAGAGGTGTAGATGTTCATCGAGGTTTCCTTAGCCATTTGATTGAGGAATTTTCTCAGAAGCAAATGGCTGTATTCGCAGATGATAACATTCAGACAGGGGAAGAACTATCTGAAGCACTATTTGGAGCCATAGAAGAATCATTAATTTCTTTGGTTATATTTTCAGAAAACTATGCTTCTTCAAGATGGTGTTTGTTAGAACTTGAGAAAATTTATGAGTGCAGGAGAAAGAATGGACAAATTGTAAAGCCTATTTTCTACGAATTAGATCCTTCAGACGTACGGCATCAAAGGAGGAGTTATGGAGATGCCTTTGTTAAACATGAAAGAAACTATTCCTTCACTACTGTGCAAAGCTGGCGATCTGCTTTGCCTGAATCTGCTAATTTATCAGGATTTCATTCATCAACTTTTCAGTGAGTTTTTTGCTCCTTATAATTGTCTTACTGTTATTTTTCTCGCGTTTTTAATATAATCGCATACCTTGTATTTGTTTGTCTCTTGCCGGCAATAGTTTGTGGTTTCCACTGACATCTTGTGCTTGTTCCAGTGACACCCTTGAATCAAAGTACGATGTCTTTGTTAGCTTCAGAGGTTCAGATGTTCGTGATGGTTTCCTTAGCCATTTGATTGAGGCACTTTCTCTAAACCAGATTGCTTCCTTTGTAGATTACAACATTCCCAAAGGACATCAAATATCTGATGTACTTCTAAGAGCAATTCAAGTATCATCTATTTATTTGATTATATTTTCAGAAAACTATGCTTCTTCAAGCTGGTGTTTATTAGAACTTGTGAAAATTGTTGAGTGTAGTAAAAAATATGGACACATTTTGCTACCTATTTTCTACAAAGTAGATCCTTCCGATGTACGACATCAGAGGGGAAGTTATGTAGAAGCCTTTGTTGCTCATGAAAGAGAATACAATCTGAGCACACTGCAAACATGGAGATTTGCTTTGAAGGAATCTGCAAATGTAGCAGGATTTGATTCATCTACTTTTCGGTTAGTTTTTTCCTCAATAAAAAATGTCTAACTTTTTATGCACTTCTTTCTGTTTATAGTTCGATCTTGAAGTTTCAAAATAATTATAATTGAGGTGTTGTTGATATATATTATTTTGAATTTTGCAGGGATGATGCTATGCTTGTTAAAGAGATTGTTAAATGTGTGTAGTCAATAGTGTTGAATCTTAGATGTCAATTTAATTCTAATGAGCCCTAAGAAATTGATACACAGTTTCCACATGCAGAACCATGGCTACAATTAAAGTCAGAATATCTTTCAGTTATAGGATGGATTGGAAAGATAATAACTAAAGAAAAATTATTTTAAATGAGATTATATTTAGTGTTTTTGAATATTTTACCCCTCTATGTTATCCACAATTTGTTTTTTGACGATTTACTAAATTTTCTGGAATAACAATTATTTTTTTGACAGTTTTTTAACCTTTGTTGCTTCCAACAGTTTTGAAATACCTGACGGTTTCCAAACCTCATTACTAAAAGTGATTTTTAGATCCCCCTTACTTTCAACGATTTCTAAATTACTTTGGACAATTTATTACACCATTAATTTCATCTTTTATTTTTTTTTTAATTTATTTTATTTTTTTAATATACATAAATTCATTATTTTTATCCGTCTTGTTAATTTCATTTGTTGTTTTTTTAATGGGCGATATAAAATGATAATAGACAAAGATTTTAAAATTTTGGTATTTATAATTGGATGTAACAAAAGTAACAAAGTCTACAACTTTAAGATAAAATAATATACACAAAGGTTAAAACTAGTGAAACATTATGCTATAGTTTCTTCTAACTCTTAAAAAAAAACATAATGAAAAAAAAATTAAATAACAATCTTCAATTATAGTTCTTGATGTTTTTTTAATCAAATGTCCAGTATATAAAAATAATCATAATTAATAGCATTCAAATTACAATATAAAATATATATTAATTTAATCAAAATTTAAATATTACAAATAATTTATAAAACATAACAAAACAATTCTGCAGAATAATTTTGCACAATAAAAATCATCATTTCCTTCGTTTCATTTACTTACAAAAATCTAGTTTACGAAAACAAAACTCAATAAAATAAATTAAATTAAATAATATTAAAAGTGATAAGCAATATTCAATTATATAAAAAAATATAAACATATATATATATATAGTTAATAAGTTTCCAACTCAAGTATTACAGTAAATATATGTGTATATTAGTTAAAAGTTAGAAACATATAAAGATAGATCCTGACATGTTATAAACATATAATCTACCTACAAAGAATATTGTCATTTTGAAATCTTAACTCAATTTTATAAAATTGATTTATAAAGTGATTGATATGTAAGGTTTGTACCTACTTATATACTATCAAATGTCCTACTTTATTCTATGTGAGATCTCCAACGTATCCTCCTTATGTTGAGACTATCAATTCGTGCGAGGTACTATATATTTATGGGTGATCCGATAACGACCCGATAGCAGGTGACCTAATAAATCTAACAAATTCTCACTAAGATATGCTCTAAAGAACTCTAATACCATATTAAAAAATATACTTTAAGTTTAAATCAATCTTATAAAATTAATTTATAAGATAAATTTGCATTCACTTATCTATTATTATGAAATGTTTTAATATCTACTAGTGAGTTCTCTAAAATACTTAAGTGCATATGCTTGTCTTTTCGGTTAGGAGCCACCCAACAAGTGTTAAAAAATCCTCTTGTTTTTGGACCAATTTGTAAACAGACTTTTGCTTAAAAAACTGAATGTAAAATTGTAAAATTGTAAAATTGAATGTAAAATTGTATTTTTAAATTTATAGTAAATAAATTATATTATAATATAATATTATTTTTAATGATTATAAATTATTCAATATATTTTTATTTGATTTAATAATGTACCTGTATAGGTAAAGTTGGTCTAGATAGTACCTGAAACTAGTTGTACAATTGTTGACGTGTCGGTGGTCTCCACGCTCCTTCCTTAATTGTTGGTGCTTGGTCGGGGTTGACCTGAAAAAGGTACTCTGGCGATCAAGTAAGTAATGTAAAGAGTGTATATTTGTAAACTAATTAAAACGTACCTTACACATATGTAAATGGTTTATTTATAGTGTTAGTCATGGACCCTTGTTATGATGGACTGAATATCAGTTGTCCACTAATGTGTGGTGTGATCCCTGATTTGTAGGGAGGTATACTGTATGTTGGTATATTTGAAGAATATCTTTAATATCTTTCAGTTAATATGTATTTAGCTGATTTTTCGAAGATGTCATTCGCATAATCCAGGATGTGATTACAAAGAACTCTTGTAGGTGTCATTACTGTCATTTATTAAGTGCCTTGAAGTGTGCTTTGACGTGGTCGATCAGTTACTAAGACCGAGTAACTAACTCGAATGATACCCACTGGTACACTTGTCCCCAGGCTCGAAGAGTCGTTAGATTCTGAAGAGTCGAAATGTGACCATTAGGTGCCTCGAGGATGTGATCGTTGGGTGCCCGAGGTGAGATGTGATGGAACATTAAATGCGCTTACCAAGGACGTGACGCTCGTCGCTTCAACCTACTGTTTGAAGTCGTGTACTATTTGATCTATAGATCTAAGGGTTGACAAACAATGTCATTTCATATGTCGAGCGCTGCACGCCTTTGGATGGGAAGAGATCCAACAGTGTCGGGGAGCGAATGTCTTATTCTCTCTCTTCACTGTTGTTCTATAAATAGAAGTGCAAGATGAACTTGTAACGTTTACTGCTTCTTCTCTGTCTCTAAGTTGAGCAAGCATGGTCCGAGTGTCGAGCGTATGTTCAAACTTCTTCCTTATGCTAGTTCTTCCATTGAGGTTAGTAATGGCTTCTCTTACTAGGTCTTCTAAAGTTCTTTTGAGTTCTGCATCTTCTGAGCACACTCACACTACATTTGGTGGTGTGAGAGACGTGAGTGGTTCGGTGGTCGACCTCACGTCTGACTGTCCGGACTATGAGTGGGTTGATCCACGCGTCTTGGATGTCTCTACTTGTTTCAGGGGTCCTACTGCTTTAGACGTTTTTTTTGTCTAAAGTATCTATTTAGAAACTCGACGCTCCCTCGAATGTGGTGGCGACCGATAGTTGCAGCCACACCGACCGAGTCTGTCACAATTGGGAGAACGATCCACAAGATTTCTTCTTTGTATATATTAACTTTTTTTACAATTTGCATGTCACTCTACCTTTTGACAAATTCACGATGGGGTCCTTCGGATCCTTAATGTTGCACCCACACAATTGTATCCTAATTCGTGGGCGACTCTCCAAGCATTTAGGATTCTTTGCGATATTTTTAGATTAAGACTAACCCCACAATCTTTCATGTTTTATTATAACTCTCGATCGAGTACTCCAGTGAGTTAGTTGTCCTTGACAAGTCGACCGGGGAGTATTCTCTTTACACGTGCACATTGTCCTATAAGACATTTCAAGAAGAGGTATTTCAAAGTTTTTGTCGAACCAGACAACAAACTATTTCTCTATGATTAAGAAGGAAAACCCAAATTTCCTTTTCATTGGACCAAATCACCAACCAGATATGTTTCTTGGCCGAGGTCTTCGATGACTCTCTGAAATAAAGAAATTTTTTATGTGCTAGACCAGTTTCCGAATAGGCTCCCTAATGGAAAGCTTGTGACTTTATATGATTCGTCTTAGAAATGGACCGACCTTACTGTATGTGAGATTTCATTGTATGAGTTATTTATTCACCATATTGACCGGATGTTTAATTCGTTTGTATTTTTACCCTATCATGTCTCAAGTGGATAAGAATGAAGAATAACTCTTAAATTTATCGTAGTTTTTTCTTTGTTTCGCATCAGCGGATTATCCGTAACAATTGGTTTGAAATTTTTTGTCCCATATTTATTTTCTTCAATCAACGTCAATTATTAAAAGGACATTTTGTTGTCTGATATAAATATAAAAAGTATCAATAATTATTAACACCAATTCACTTCTAATTTCTCGTCTCTTCTTTCTTAAGTTGTTAGTTTGGAGTGATTTAAGTAATAAAAAAAAAAGTGGTTTAAGGTCGGAGTGTTCTTTTATTTATATTGCTATAATAATATGAAACTCATCAAAAACGCTTTTTCGTTTAACTTCTCAAAATAAATACTTTATAAGATCAAAATAATAAAATAATCTTAGGACAACCTAAAAATAATTTAGTAAAAAGCTTAACTTCTTAAGTCATTTTTTAATTTCAAAAGTTATTTTCATTCACTTCTGTTCCTTTCAATGAGTTGTGAATGATAAGAACAGCATGAGAACTTTTTGAACATGCAATCAAACAATAAATGATTATGTCATGTACTTATTTTTCCACCTTGCAATTTATTAATTGTCTTATTCTCCTTTTTCAATTCAGAAAACAAGTCTCTCTACTAAACTAAAACAGACTCTTGCAGTCTCAACAACACAACATTGAAGCTCTTTCAAGGAATTACACAGCTTTCAGGCAAGAGACTAATCTCTCTTTTTCTCCCTTTCTTTCACTTCAAATGCTGCTACTTCTCAAGGATCTTGGTGTATTCTCATATAATTTCTATTTTTCGGTAAAAGAGGAAGGGATTTGATATTTTTTTTTTTAAATGAATTCATTTTAAAATATTTAAATTATATTGGGTCACATCATAATTGTAAGTTGGTGTTTTTTTAACTGTCTTGTTATCAAATTGTCAAACTAACATGATCCTTGAGAACTCTCAAAGTAACATGTTCCTTATATTGCGGCTCATAATTGTTTTTTTATATTGCAAAGGTGTAGAGAGAAGAAGAATAAGATGCAGGGTATAGTCAACCCAATGAGTTTCCGAGTTTCTCATAGAATCAAATATGTTGTATTCATTTGTCTGGTGTTGGTAACATCTTCTACTTGTTCCAATCACACTACTCAAATCAAGTACGATGTATTTGTTAGCTTCAGAGGTGTAGATGTCCGTCGAGGTTTCCTTAGCCATTTGATTGAGGCATTTTCTCAGAAGCAAATTGCTTTCTTCGTAGATGATAACATTCAGAAAGGGGAAGAACTATCTGAAGCACTATTAGGAGCCATTGAAGAATCATTAATTTCTTTGGTTATATTTTCAGAAAATTATGCTTCTTCAAGATGGTGTTTGTTAGAACTTGAGAAAATTTTGGAGTGCAGGAGAAAAAATGGACAAATTGTAATGCCTATT
>Ga0123342_1003591_pt1 | contig 24744 bp, 10 predicted proteins | sample Turbeawhitnodule_FD_89960 | JGI IMG/M metagenome (GOLD analysis project Ga0123342, IMG submission 89960) | Root nodule microbial communities of legume samples collected from Mexico - Turtle bean Mexico white nodule | ecosystem: Host-associated > Plants > Roots > Nodule | place: Mexico: Nepantla... | reverse complement strand
TTAAGCGAAATTCTAGAAAATGTTTGTTATCCTGAAATTTTCGTGTCTTTCCTAAATGATAAGGATAAAAAAAAAATTGGGTCAAAAGAAAATGCCATTTTGGAGTTTTATCGACAATTTGCTACCACCACCCAACCCCCACCTCCTTCAATCATCTCTTACTCCTACACAAAACTGTTATGATGCTTGACTTTGTATGAAAGTGATTAATTTTTTGACAAAACATGGGACCCACCATATCTAATGCAGGTACCCACAAGTACAGGATTTGGTGGTGTCTTTCTCATTTTGAAAATGACATACATGTTCCTAAGGAAAAAGATTATCCAAATCCTTATTGTTGATGCATTTGTTGTTAATCTTAACAATTTAATTGTGGTAAAAGATGGTCATCTTAGAAGATTGAATATGTGGTGTGGGAAGGAAGTGTATGATGTGTATTAAACAATCCAGTGATTAGTCAGTTACATTAAGTAGTAGAGTAATTAGAGTTAATTGAGAGCTGGAATAATTAGAGAAATAACACGTGTTGTGTATAAATAGGAAGTGGCTAGTCAATTGGAGTTAGTATTGTGGCTAGGGAGAGTCTTGGATCTCTCGAATATCCAGAGAAATTGTGCATTCTTTCTGTTCATCAATAACAGTATGTTCTTTTTGGGCTCAACCTGAACAGTTCCTTTCATGTAGTCAAGACTAAACGAATTTTTATAATGATAGCAGTGAGCTGTGAGACAGATTACTTTGTAGTTGTGAATGGTTGTTAACATGAAAGTGATCATTCACAATCATGCAGGTGTTTGCTGAACTAAAAGACCTTTCTGAGAAAATTGCATCAGCTCAGCTGGTGTCACCAACGCTGATTATAATAGGAAAAGTTGTTGAACTATCCCCATTTTGGCCAACTTCAACAATAGAAGAACCATGTTTAATGCAGACATGATGGATGATGCTGTAGAGAAATATTATTGTGATGTGAAGCCTGGTGGAAATGAAGGGTTACCATGGTGAGGGTTGGTTTAGCATGAGCTTGCACAGAACAAGGGGTGATGGTGATCTTACTTCGGATCTATCCAAGATGGCTGGGAAAGGTAAACAAAGCTATATGATGTTTATGGAAATGCAGAACTTGTGCCCCAGTCTTGGGGTATCAATTGGAGTGGTTGTCTTTGGCAGGAACTGTTTCAGAACCAATTTTGATTTTTTCATGTTCAAGATTGGGAATAAAACAAAGTAATACACAGATTCACTCTCATTTTTATAAAGAAACACACTGATTTCGGTAGCTGGTGTTATCTTGATCAGTTATGACTTGGTGATTGGAGGAAATTTGTGTTATTATAACCATAAGCTATTTAGAATCTTTCTTTCAAGAAGAAATGTGGAGATGAGTGTCTCCATATGTTACTTCATTGATTCTGTTTTCCATTCATTGTTCTTGTCTCTTGATGATAAAGATACTGACTTCTTCACGTGAACTTGATGGTTTGTAAGAATTCAGTTTTGGTTTGCTGAAATCAAAATCATATACCTGATGGTATTCTTGTAACCAAAAGAAAATATATACATGATAAGGTTTTCTTTTGAGTTTTTGTTTTCCACTTCTTCAACAAATTTGTCATTGAATTATTTCTAAATTAAAATTCTGAGGACTTTACATCATGAGCATAACAAAGGAAGAATATGTTTTATTTTTTTTTCCCAAAGAAAAATAATAGATCAATTTAGCTCTTGAATTTATTTTTACCTTAATTTGTAAAATCTACTATTATAATTATTTTATAATTCTGTGTATGACTTCGGGACTGAATACAAGATGACAATGAAGAAGGTCGAGTTGCCACATGTTTTGATGGTGACGATTTGGTCGGATGGGTCACGGGAGTGGAAACTTATTTCGAAGTGGGCAATTGCTTCTTACACTGCATCCAATTCTAATAGGAAAAGACGAAAATGTCTTTAATGTATTATTTTTTATATTACGAATTTTCTTATCTGGAGTGAGCTTTTGATTTTTGTTTCGGGATTTTTATTTCTGGAACACAAAAACTCTTTTGGATCTATTTTCTAGAATGTACTATTTTCTATTCTGAATTTTTATTTCCAGAATAAAGAATATTTTTAGAATTTTAAAATTAACCGCCCACTAATTTAATCTATTTCACAAAATAGAGGACGATTTGACCTAGGAGAAACTAAAGAGGGCTTTGATTGATCGCTATGAAGGTCGTCGACAATCTTTCTTAGGAACTCAGATTTGATGCAAACATGGAGTGTGAAGAGTATATGAATGAATTTGTGTTCATCACAGGACTAAGAATTGAGATTATACTAAGTGTTCTCACATTTAATCCAGTAAACTATATTCTATTTCGAATTGTACAATCTAGAATATAATTTGTATTTTGGATTATACAATCCAGAAGGTTTTTTAGATTTGGGAATATGTTCTGGTTTGTATAATCTATAAACTAATATGAAATATAATTTTGTATTCTGGATTGCACAATCCGAAAAGCTTTTATGAATTTGGGAATACGTTTTCGATTGTACAATTTGGAAACTAATTTTGGATTTAAAAGAATCTTATCTAGCATGATGCATTCGAGGTTGTACAACTTGAAAGGTATTTCCAAATCCATAATTACCTTTTAGATTGTATAATCTATAGTGCATCATGTTAAACCGTACAATCCAAAATGTGTTTTTAAGTTCATAATAAAATTTTACATTTTGGATTGCACAATCCAACATACAAATTTGTATTCCAAATAGAGTAGTGTTGCATGAGTATTCGAAGAAGGTTTTTAAGGTTATTGTTCCAATGAATTTGTGTGCTTTAATGATTTAGCCAATGAATTGTTACTCATGCAGGATGAGATTTCATGGCTAGAGGGGACGTGCTTGATGTTGGTGTTGTGTTTGTTATGTTCAGGGATGTGTACACTACTAATAAGGTTGTTCAAGATTTTCATAATGAGAAGAGGGAAGAATTGTAACGTGTTATGTTTGTTGGTTTGGTTGTTGTTATGTTTGATGTCAATTCCTATAAATAGGAATTGCAATTGGAAAATAGGAGACAAAACATTTTTGTAAAACACTTAGTTCTTCTCTCATTTTAATTCATGTGCGGATCCATTATTGGTTCTCCATTTTTATAATGTTCATGTGTTGTCTTCACATCTAGATCATTTCCTCTTCTCCATCTTCCTCTATTGTTCGAAAACAATGTTAGACAATCGTCCTTATCCCTAGATGCTTGCATTAGACGATAGCCCCTATCTCTTATGTACTTGCGCTAGATATTCCTTCTTCTTCCTCATATAGACGCTTCTCCATAACAAAAACTCGTGGAAGGTTGAGAAGGTTCACTTGGCCATCGACGTTTAGTGAAAAATTATAGGTGCTGGGAAGATGAAGAAGAAAAAAAGGAAATGTTGTGGATTTTTTTTATTAAGAGTAAAATGGAAATTTCACCACCCATATGAAGGTGTAAGGAGAATTATGGGAGTGCAGAAAGAAAATCACATCATTTCAACCACACAAACAAAAATTTATCTAACTAGAAAAGTGTGCTACATAGGAAATTTTGCACCGGCAATGATTTTTTATTCATCTCAAGAAAAGTGTTAAAAATGTTTAAAATGTTCATGTTTTAGATTTTTAGATCGTGGAATTCACAGACATGTTGCAGATTTCACAATCTAAAAATGTACTTCATAATCATAATGTACTTTTAAATATTTCGATTTTATATTTTGTAGTGCAGAATACTTTTTCTAATGTCTAGTAATCTGAAAATATATTTTAAATTATATAATTTTAAAATATATTTTCAATTACATTTTCCAAATTTTCAGATTTTTAGATAATTCAATATACATTTTTATATTACGTAATCACATCCTCTTATATTCTATAATCCAATCTTTTATAAATTGACTAATTTAAAATATATTTAAATTTAAAAATATATTTTAAATTATATACTTTACAATAAATTTTTAAATTATAAAATTTAAAATATATTTTTGAGTTGTGAAGTATAAAACAAAATAAATTTCTAAACTATACATTCAAAATGTTTGAAACCATAAATAATTTGAACTTTAATGTAAGAGAAGGTAAATTGTGTTGAAAGTCGAATAACGAGGTCAACACTTAATGGCTTAAGCATCAGTATTCGTCTTGCATACGTAATGCTTTCAAATGTGGAAGTACATGTACATAATTAAGGCTTTTGCTTCACGCAATAAATCATTTTCTAACTTACACTATATCACATCAATAAAATCATAAATGTTTTTTTTTTAATTATTTTAAGAGTGGAAGAATGGAGGAGAGAGTGAATATTTTTTTTTTTTATTCTTGATTTAATATAGATTTTTGTATTTTACTCAAAATATTATTTTACATACATTTTATTACAATATAAAAAATTAAATATTTTATAAATTTATTTAATAATTTTAAAAATATTTAATTATATTATTAATAACGACATATAATTATAAATAATGAAAATAAAAAAATAAAGTTATAATATCAATAAAACATATATAGCTATATAAAATAACAAATAAATATAATAATAAATATTATTTTCATAAATTTTAATATATTTAATAAATTTATTTCAATTTAACACAAAAATATTTCCTATTATATTTTTTAATTTTTTTAAAAAATATACAAGTAATTATGAATATTATATATTAGAAATATTTAATTATTTCACATAAAAAAAATGATAATTCATTATTCAATGATCGTAAATAAAATAAATACTATTTTGGGTAACATAAAAAAGTGTGAAAAACATTATTATTAATTTTTAAAATTTTTATTTATGTGTATGATGATAAAAAATTTTGAATCTTAAAAAAAATTAAAGGAATTGTAAACATGTTTAGTAATACATTGGAAAGTTAAGATTATTTGAAATGATAATTAAAAAATGTTTTCTGGTTGACTTTGGTCGAACTTTGGGTGGACTCCGTATTGTCTCCTCTCTACTTGATGCTTACTGTATCAAAATGACATTGTAACAAAGAGGGTTCTACTTGTTGATCACACTCCGACAATCAAGTCAGTAAGAACATTCAAATTATAAAATTTGTCTCAGTGTACCGTCCTCATAAAAAATTTACCTTTACTAAGGGGCTTAGCTCCTTTTTATAGACATTTCTTCAACAATTTCTTCAACAAGAGTATAACTTCAACAACAAGAATATAATTTCAACAACAATAATATAATTTTCAACGACAAGAATATTCTATTGACCTTTATTTTTCAGGTAAAATGCAACATATTCCTAACAACTTTTATTTATATTCTCAACTACTTCCCTTATTCACCATGTGGTTTTACTTTTAGTTATCCTCTTAATATGGACTGTCAATCATCTGGGCCGACCTCATTACAAACCACTGGACCTGTTATTCACCTTAGACCGAGTTAGGTATCTTTCAAATTGGCCTCTCTAACCGAGCTACTACACTTAAGTGCTTAGGTTGAGGACCCGAACATGTTCTACCAGTAAAAATAATATATTTTATGGTATAAATTTGGTGATAAAAGTTGAAAATGATTAATAATGACTTTAAGTTTAAAATTAAAATTTTAAGATGTGAAATTAAAATAATTTTGAAATAAGAAATATTTATAAATGTCTAAATTTTCTTTAACATAAATTTCAAAATTTGAATTTATATTTTTCAACTCATTTTTTAATTTTTACTGTAGTTTTATATTACTTTAAAAAAATATCAATAATAATAATTCTATAAAATTTAATATTTTTTCTCTCTTTCATTTAATTTATTTATAAATAATTATATTAAAAAAAATATTCTTAATTATATTATAAAACCAATATCACAAAACCAAAATTAATTTACTCTTAAATTACTTTTTATTTTGTTCCTTCTCTTAAGCTCATTAAAATTTAATCTCAATATTTTTAATTAATTATTTTAAACTACTTTTCTATATTATAATTTTAATCCTTAATTTAAATTTAAAAAATCTGCTTTATATTGTTAAGTTATTTTATATTTTTTACTACACTTTTTAAATCTCTTAAAAAAATTGTGATCAATAATAATAACAACATAATGTTGTAAAAAATCAATATTACATAACACTCTTATTCAATATATAAAAAATTTTAATTCAAGAACTTTGACCAGTACAAATATTTTAAAAATTAAGAATAAAAGGTTAAAGTTTAATCTGAGGTCTTTATTAGAAACAAATAGTTGTGTTTTTCCATGATATCATAAATTTGATTAAAACATTTCAAAAAAATTTAAAAGCAAGATGGCAACAAAACACTGATTATGTTTGTGTGGTCTATTTACAGTACTTGTCTGACACTTACCTTCTTTGCTGGTTAAAGTAGCTAATTTTTCTGAGTTATCCAAACTTTTGTTTCCTGTAATAGTAAAAAGATGAGTGATGCAAACATACATGTGTGGTTTAGAGGAATTTGATTCGCTGTAATTGCATTACCAGGAGTGACAAAAACAATTGTTGAATTCAATTATTGTCTCCTACTGCATAAACTTTTAGCCCTTTGGCTCCTTTCCTGCAGAAATTTTCCCATAATTGAGATTATTTTTAGCTTCTTAAAGGGTGCACACACCTGAATAATGCATGCATACCTGTTTTTCTTTGAATAGTCCCATAAATTTTGAAGAAAACTCTGGATTTCTGGGCCATGTGGGGTCCCAATAACACCATGTCACACACTACTTTGATGCTGAACTCCACTGCAGGACATGCACAAGGCTACACAGCCTTGTTACGGTATTACAGATATCTTGTCTCATGGGGACCAGTTGGTGGTGATCAAGGAATCTTAGAGCTTTTTGCTAGGACATTGTGCAATGGTACCAGGGTGGAGGACATACCCTTTTATTGAGAGATGATATATATATATATATATATATATCCTGAATCTGCTGACACACTAGTCCATATATACAAAATTTTGAAAGATAAACCAGATATAATAATTATGTGAAATCATACAAAACTCTACTAGAACAGAACTTCAACTACCATTGCAGATGTAAATGTTGATTGGTGAATGCAGGTTTTCTGCAGAGAATCAAAGCAGTGAATAGTGCTTATATTCAAGTTGAAGAGTAGCAGGCAGATGCAGCAAAAACTAGAAGGGGGGCCAGTCAGAATAATTTTAGAAGGTATCATTATTACACTTGGCAGATTCATTGGTTTCAAACTTTTCAGGTACAGCTGATGCTAGTGGATAACATTGACAAGAAGATAACACCAAACTAGAGTAGGTCCTGGTGTTGTTTGACTTGTTTAATAGCTAGCCAAGAACATTTGAAGCCATTCTCATACCCTGGTTCATGGAAACATGATTACAAATAGTGTCTCAATGTTACTCCACCAATAACATGATGTGTTTTTGTTCCAAACTGCACTCAAGCCAGAAACATTGGATCAAATGGATTTTTTTAAATAATTTTCAATGCAGTCAATTTCATGCTAAATTCCTGTAAAGTTCATTCTAGGGAAAGGAGGATCTGTTTCATGATTCAGCAATCTACACGTCAAAAGTGGTAGTCATGTGTATTACATCAAGTGTAGAAAGAATAACAGATCATGTTCAATTTTTTATTTAATAGATATTAAATAAGACTTTTTACTGTAAGTATTTTTAGACTATTGATTTGTTAACTTTATATATGGTTTTTAAATCTTTATCATGAACATTATTAGTTATGGTGTGTATGAAGTTTTTGTTTGGACATTAGTGTGAAAGAAAAGAGGGACCAAAATTTAATTTGACCATGCAATATTATTCGCAGAAGTAGAATACATGAGTAGAAAGTGTAGAATGTGTGATGTAATTGGATGATTTTGAAATAAGAATTTAGACAAGAATAAACCAACATCAAACCTCAACCAGAATAATGCCAAAACAAACACATAGTGCCAACCTTACAATAATGTTATGTTCTGCAATCCACTGGTCCCACCTAACTTCTTTTGCTCATTTACAGACTTGCATTGCACCTGCTTTACTTTAAACTTTGTAAAATAACTTTTCAGAATATAGTTTTCTTTCAAATTTGTTCATAGAAGACCATTTTTCTTGTTAAAACAAACAATAAACTAAATTCCTATGCCAATAATTTGAAGGACTTTAGTCTTCTTAAACAAGGTCTTGAGGTTCTTTGACTGAAGTTACTTAGGCCAGTGAATCACTAATAAAAAGTCATTTTGAATTTAATTTTTCAGATATTATAATAAATATCTGCCAAACTTACTGTGCATGGTAATTTTTGATTGAATAATAGTGAAGAAATTAAAATTTCAGTACATAATGCTTGCTTAAACAAAACTGCTTTTTGTTTTAAAGTAGTTGCTTGTTTATGGAAAAGTTGTTTAGTCACTTCAAAAAAACACTTTAAAAGCACAATTAAACTGGCCAAAATAACATTCCAATGAAAAAGAAAAGAAAAAATGCAATAGATTTAAGCTTTATGAAAACAATAAGAATATTTACAAAGATTTTCTTCTTTTCTGGTATTTGAATACCAATCAAATCATATATTCTGTTTCTTCTAGCTCTTAACTTGTCTTACTTTCGCAGTGCTGAGTTAAATGGTAGCAAGGGTTGCACAAGGTGATCTTTATGATCAGATGACAAGAATCCAAAAATTAATGATAATATATACACAAATGTCAACAAGTCTTCGTATTGTGATAAGAATTACACAGCTAAAGAGAACATGTATCCTATACAATCTTTGTGTAAAAAAAATCAAAGAATGATCTTCTGTTGTATGTTATTTTGAATCTATCATTTGAATGACGATGGAAATGTACATTGCCACATTGGTAAACGTGTTTAAGGAATAATGGTACACCTCCCAGTAGAGAGGAGTGCTTGAAATGATCTGTAGTAGAAAAAGGGTGCCCAGAACTTTCATGATTACCCTGAAATGAAAGGCACTTGAAGTGTTCCAAAGGAATCAAAATTGCACATCCTGCTGAAAGTAGCACTCCTTTCCTTGTTCAGTAGCCTAGTAAGTAGCCTTCATGCCACAAACTTTGGTACTATTTTCAAATCAAGAATTAGCATGTGAATCATTGCACATGCACTCAGGAATAGGATACTTGGTAACATCCCTTCCAGCTTTGATAGTCCTAAGTTCAGGCTGCCCCAATGAGTCCTGGTGCAACTCCTTGATGATTCTGTTGAACTCTTGTTCAGAGATGGAAGAATTATGAAAATAAGGGAGCATGTGTCTCTTGTTTGGAGTTATATATTTCTTGTGCCCAGCAAAGGCCCTGTGACCCTGAAAGTGAAACAACATTTTGAGTACTATTGTATATTTTAATTTCCTGTTTTCACAAAAAAAATATAAAATTACCAAGTTGGTTTCACTTTGTATAAGAAATGGTAAAAATAGTAAAATGATGTTTTCACCATTTCTCCCATTTTTCAAAACAAAGAAACAAGTGAAAATAACTTGACATTTGTGAATAGAAGAATCACTAACAACATAACAAGCATACCTGAATTGCATGGCCCATATTTCCTCCATGAGATGGCATGAAAACATCACTTTTCTCAGAGACTATGTAATCTATGGCAGCCATTATGGATGCCTTATTTGCAAACGGTTGCAGTTCTCCTGGCAAGGCAAGATCTTCCTTACTATAAAAATGAGGAAACTCTTGGATCAATGGAAGCAATGCTTCTTTTCCACCCAAAGGTTCTCCTCCAGCCCAATACATTCTTGCATTCTTTGGAGCTCCTAGACCCTTCAGAAGCCTATAAATCCAACCAAAACATCTATCAGAAAATCCTATTACACTCAAATTTTGAAAACAACCAAGTAACCAAAAGTGTTATTCTATTCACCTGGTAACCTCCACAGCATTCAAAGGGCACAGACCAGCCATCTTCCTTTCATGGTAAGTCATGTTTGATCTTGCAGTCAATAGCTCCGGCCGTTCTATCCTCTCATTGTTAACAATCTCGTCGAGTTCGTCACTCAGACCAGGGAGGCAACCAGTTCTCACCCACACATCCTTTTCCATTCTTAGATGAAGAGCAAGGTAAGGTCCCTTGCTCTTCATTCTCTCTGCAATCCTGTCCCCAAGTTCCTGAACCGGTTGAGCAAACCTCAGTGCATTGAAAGCAACCTGAAACACAAGATGAGAACTAACTTTCACAATCTGCATCTAGTTGTTATAAAAGCGAATTTCTAAAGGGTGATTTTAGCTGTATTTTCCCTTTACAATATATAAAAAGGAAGCGAATTTGAACTCTAAATACCTTGCATCTAAGCTTTTGAAGATCAGAAGAAAGATCCTTTGAAAGCCTTGAATCCAAACCACGTAAGAGCAAAACACCTTCTCTGTTGAACTGCACAGACAGCCAATAGTATAGTCAGGAAAGAGTCCTTTTTCCAAACAACAATAACAACACTCACTACTACTAATCAGAAAAGCTTTCCTTAACAATGCAATTGCAAACGTAACCCATTGGTACCATTGAAGCCTATACTTACTTTCCTACAACATTGCTACTCTTGTTATATGAAAGTAGGTGCCATCCATAAAATGACCCTCACATGAACTATCATATATCAATGGACCATCACTTTAGGAGGACTCAAAATTTGGAGAAGCTAACCCCCATTAAGAATTACAGAAAAAGAGATTAATAGAACACTTGAAGAAAATAGAAGAGGGTGAGAGGACATCTTCTAACTGTTTTTGGTTTTTGGTCTCTAAAACACTGTTTGTGGAAATAATTTTCAAAACTTTATAGATTTTGGATGAGAAATTGATTGTCGAGTACTGTACAACTGTTTTAGAAAACAGTCTTAAAAACAAAAAGGGAGAAGAGAATCAAACAGGCCCTTACCCTTCTGAGATATCTTGAACGGATCCAACTGGGAGTGACATGAAGGGGAGGACTTCCCTCCACTGGTTTAGTCATTAGGTGCGTTGATGGCAATGCTGAAACCACTCGCACATCATCGGCAAGAACTCTCTTGAAGTGTTCCAAATCAAATATATCACCAAACTCACTGCAATCAAACCAAACCAATGGAAAACGTCACAAATAAGGAAAAACATCAAAGTCTCACCACACTATCTTCTAACAAACACAAACAAGGAAAGAAATATAATTAACTCTAGTTAATCAAATGGATCAGAATAAGAAAATAAATTATTTTTTAAGCCTAAACATAACTAGGTATCTTGTCCAATATTTCAAATTTTGAATTCATCAATAAGATAAACCCAAATGGCTATGGACAAGAATAAAATGTACCTTTCATCACCCCAAATGACATTGACTTGCAATATAGGAACAACCAAAGCAGCCCCAAGAATCCTAGCAATGACAACTGCATCAACAATTTGATTCCTTTGCTGATTCAAGCCCCCAGAAACCACCACCATGAGGTACCTTCTCCTATCCTTTAGAACCCCATCAGTTGCTCTTCTGTAATCCCTGCTGAAACTCAGGCAAGGTTTGTATCCCAACCCATCTGGTTGCTGCCAGAACTCACTCTTCTCAACATCTCCATCACCTTCCACCTTGTCCAATCCCTGTGCTCTCAGCTCCACATGGGAAACCACAGCCTTTGCCAACAAAACCTCATCTTTTATGTTATTGTCCCTTACAACACCAAGGTTTGACTTTGAAAGTGGGGGTGAGATCATGTTCTGAGGCAGGGTTGTGGCACATGGGTGGGGAGAAAATGGGATGTTAAGGGTGAGGCCAAACTTGAGCATGCCAAGGAAACCAAAGAGAAAGAGAGTGAAAAACCACAGTCTTGGCCTCCTGAAGATGCTGTTGGTGAAGAAGAAAAAGAACCTGTTTGTGCTCCTTGAAGACTTCTTGGGAGAGTCAAGAAGAGATTGCAGAGAAGAAGATGATATGGAATTGATGATCTGAGAAGGAACTGATATGTAGGACAACTTCTTGGCATTGTTCTTTGACTTAGCCATCGAAAATAGATGATCTTCACAGAGTGAGAGAGGAAGAAAGAGAGAGTTAGTACTTTTCCTTTATTGTTCAGAATTTTACTTCCTTCAGAAGAAGAAGAACATAATGAGAGACAATGAGTTTGGTTTGTTTTTAAAGAGCCTCAATCAAGTTTTCATTCAAAAGTCTTCACTTTTCAGAGAGAGAAATGAAGAGAGAGAAGAGGGTCGGCGGGAAGAAGAAGTTAGATCAAAGTTTCAACCCCTAATCAGAGGAATGAAACAGAGGTTTGAGGATTTGGACAAGTTTGGTTTAGTTCTGGTGGACATGGTTTTTAAAGTGGAATTTTTTTGTTGAAGGTGTTGGGATTTGGCATTCATTATAAAGACACTATCCTTCTCAAATCTCAACTTTTTATGGATATGGGGATTATGTGGCATGTTTGTTAAAAAATGACCCTTAAGCCCCATCCATGTTTCATTTTTCATCTATAGATGCTATTCTTGGTAATCAAAATCATCTTTTCCTTTTCATCCCTTGCTTTCTTCAAGCTTTTAATATTCAACAACACCTAAATCCATCAAGGGAATTGTCTCTACCATGTATGGTGTAGGCATAGGGTGTCAATGTCACACAAAATACATGGATTCCATGGCCAAATTTTAGAAGTAAAATCATATGGATAATTATATCTTCATAGAGTTACCTCAACTTGACACTAGTTCTATCTATTTGATATAAAAAAAATATATATCATTTTAGTATAAATATAGAATGAAGTGAAAAACAAATACTACTTTATAATTATGATTTTCACATTACAATTTTAAAATTGTTCCATTTCAATAAAATATTAATTTTATTAAATTATAATCTACTACATATCAATGCTTATAAATAAACAAATAAATTTTATTTTAAATATATATTGACTCAATTAGAATGTTAAATAAATTTTATTCCAAAAGTTATTTAGGTTAATTAGTAGAGTTTTGCTTTGTTTTTTTTTTATTTTTTGATTGAAATTTATTTTAACATGACAAAATTGCTTTGTTTAATTTTTGTTGAGAACTTGTAGTGTTTAAAATTATATTAAACATGAAATGTTAACATAATTTACCAGCATAAATTTTGTAGGTTTTTTTGTTCCATTTGCATATCACTAAAATTCAACATAACATGTAGAATTTGACAAGAGTTCAACATCACTCTTTTTGGTCAAGAGTTATTTGACCCGCAAAATATGGCAATTCTAAAACTGAATGCAGCAAATCCTATCCTCTTTCACACAACACAGTGCATAGCACAAACCCTAAAACATTCCAATGTTTGAAGCTTTCACACTTAACAAAATTACCTTAAACCATGTTTGAATATTTAAATAATGAACAGACATTTAAGCAGAAATTCTCCCACATGCAGCATATTACCATACAGAAATATCGTATCAAATAAGCATGTTTCAATATTATAACTCCATTGCTTTAAACACACTTTTTTTTTATATATAAAAATTTTCATATTAAAAATTATTATAAAACTTAACATATCAACTTTTTTCTTGTTATTCTTCTTCAATTACTTATTATTGTGTTAAGTGTTATTTTTTATTATGTTCTCACAATTTGACTAATACAAATTAACTTTTCTTCACCTAATATAGATTGAAAAAAAAATATACGTAGACTTATCTCACAAGAGGATTATAAATATTTTTTTTAACGACTTAACTCCACAGACTTCATTATGTTTCTACTAAATATAGTCCTCCAAATATTAATGTAATTATGTAATTTTAGTATTTCAATTTCAATTTTTTTCAATTAAAATTTTCATGGTAATTTCTTAACTTATTTTAAGTAAATCTTAGATGCCCCATTAGTTTTTATAATCTCCAACACATTTTTCTCTCCAATTACAAACTCATTAAGAACCCTTCAATTAAAAATATCATTACATTTTGGGTGCACAATAAATTAAAAATTACAAAAAAAGTGTTACATATATAACAATAAATAAGAAATAAATAACATATGTAAAAGATTGATATTAAATATACATGCTCACTGTGGACTAAAGAAATTTCAAAAAAGTTGGCACCTTAATATCTATTAACCATTTGCCATATATTGAAATATTATAAACAAAAATATAAAAATCACAAGCTAACCAAACCATAAATATGATAGATGAAATAAACCCGAATTTAGGTAATCTAAATTTATTTATAGAAAAAAATTATCCTTAATGGAATGAGTAGTACTAAGATAATAAAAACTAATTCTTTACAAGATTTACAAGTTTATTATCATATTAATTACTCTTAATTAAGAAATAAATATTAAATCTAATTCATTCAACATTAATTCTAATTTATTATTATAAAACTGATTAGATTTTGTTTTTTCAGTTATAAATCCTTAAAACACAAGTTACATATTTTTGACATAAAAGACACTTTCCTCATAATTCAACATTTTTTTTAAATAAACAAATATATACATTGTTGTATGACATACAACGTAATCAACCTTCAAAATCTATCATTAATGAATTAACATCCATACTTTTAGAATTTACCGATATAAATCCAATATTATATATTAATAAGGGTGATTTTTTTTGTTGTTACTTTAGTAGAAAACTTATGTTAAATATAACTTTTCTTAAAGAATAATATGAACAAAAATTGCAATCAAACGTAATACTAATTAAAATAAAATTTGAATATTGAGAGTTATTTTTTTAGTAAATGATGGAAAATAATTTGAAGAATATAAACATATTACATTAAGAAAATTAATGCAAAGAAGGATAGGATGAAACATTGATACATAAACATATTCCTCATCCTCATAATTACAAAAGATAAAATGTGTTAGGCATAAGAGATATTTGTTCACTACTAATAAACAACATGCTGTTGAGCAATCTCCAGAGGAATGCCATGTCGTTTTATGATAGAATCCAGCTGCCATTTGCTATGTCACTATGCTTTCATTTCACTCCACTTTCATATTTCATATTCATCATATACAACAACAATAATAATAATAATAATAAACATAACTTCACTTTTTAAAAACATCTTAAATTAATTTTTCATAATTTTTAAAAGAGAGATTATAGTTTCTGAGGATATTCTGTTCTGCTTTTGCCAGATGGATCATGCATCAGACCAGCAACAACACATTGGATAAGAGAAAAAAAAGGTAATCATTCAATAAATTATAATATTATTATAAATATGCATTATCTATGTTATTTTACACTCTTTTTTTATGTTTTGTTTGTTTTTAAAATTATGGAATAAAACTTCTGTAAAAAAATTCTCTCAGTTAATCACGATGACGATGATGGGGCCTCGTGCGCTGGACACTCATACTCAAACGTCTTCTACTTACAAACATTTACTAATGATATATAATCATTATTTTAATTATATTATTAGTTAATTATTTTAAAATATTTATAGCATCACAAAATAAATACTTCACGCCAATAACACAATATTAATAATAATAATATATAATAATAATAATAATAATAATAATAATAATATTGTTATTGGTTTATTTATTTCCATGGTGAAAGAAAATGCCAGCTGGAGTGTGATAAAACCTTGCTGTCAAAGAGTGCCACGTGGGGGACAACGACGCATCCAGCATTCCACATGGGATTTGAGTCTCACCTTCTGTGGGCCCCATGCTCTTTTTGCTTACTACGATGTACAGATAGGACCAAAGCTTTCGGAAACTGCACACAAAAAAACAACACAAAACTAAAATAAATATGTACCTATCTAACAACATGTCTTTAAAGTACTGCAACTGAGTTTTGGAACAGCTTTTCATCAAAATTTATAAAAGATAAATAAAAATTAATCTATTCATAGAAATTTTGTGTTATAATTTATTTTAAAATAGTTATTTATGGGAATTCAAATTAATTGTGATAACTATTACCATTTTGTTTGTTAAAAATTATTAAAAATTAAAAAAAAATATGTATTTAAATTATTACTCTCTCTATTTTCAACATTTCTAAATGATATGATACTATTAAATTTATCGGAATATAATTGATAAGATTTTTTTAAAATATTTGAATATTTTAATGAAATAAATAGTTTTTTAAACTAAAATTAGTTTATATAAAAGTTAAAAAAAGAGATAAACTGTAATAAATTTTTTCTGAATTAATTTATGAAGAAACTAATTTTTTTCATGTTTTTCTTTTTTGTATTAATTATTTTAAAATCCAACATCATCTAACTGTAATTAAATTAATTGTTATTATCATATTTAGTTTTATAAATTGTGTTTGTTCTTTACGAGTTTTTCATACCTTTTTTTTATTGTTTTCAAACTTTTTCAACCCATTAAGTTCTTAATAGAATAATAAGAAAAACTCAACTTTAAGAGATTAATTAAACAAAATATGCATAACTATTAAATAAAATAAATAATTTCCTTTACAATTCACATTGAATCAATTGAGCTAAATTCTCTTTATATATGTACTAAATTAAAAAAAAAAGGTTAATTGACATTGAAGTTACTTATGAGAGAAGTGATGATGAAGTAAGTAGAAAATGATATAAGTGGGGTTGTGAGAATGATAAGAATGATGAATGGATGATTATGAAGTGAAGAAGAGAAATTAAGAGTTCAATGAAAGAAGAGCACACTACATTCCAATCTTTCTTACTCTTTGGCTGCTCATAAGTGGAAAGATCATAATGGCATTGATAAAGACCCTTTCTGTTTTTTTTTCTCTCTTAAACTCATTTCTTAAACTCTCTCTAACATATAATCAATAACACTAAACTCACCCCACCCACCTGCATAAAGTTTGGCCATTCTCATTTTCGTGTGGGTTATGCTTCTTGTTTTCAAGTCAAAGTTTTCATCAATTATAGATAAGACTTTTCCTATAAGAGGACATGTTTGCATTTCACAAGTTAACTTACTTATTAATATTTAAATTTTTAGGTAATTTATTGGATTTATTGTAACAAGTCAAGGTATAACTTTATTTAATTAACAGCTTAATTAGTATAGTTAGTTAATTAGTTAATTAATTACCTTTATATTTATATTAAATTAACTTTCATACAGTAAAACTAAGATACCAGTGGATTAAGTATTCAAAATCAATTTCAACCATGTTAAAGTTTAAACCAATACTCAGCATGTCATGTATAATTTTTAAATATGTTAAAGATTATTTAATTTATTTAAAATCAAAAATAAAAATATCCTAATAGTAGGTAAGTGGCATATTATTGTGTTTCGGATCATATACCTGCCAAAACCTAATTTAATATTTTTTTATCTAAAATTAAACTTCGAATAACTTGAATTTGTTTTCATGAGTGTTTCTAAACATGATGTCATTGTTTTTCATTTTTTTATAAAACATGTGAGAGCGTGACACCATGCGTGATGAAATGATTATGATTACTTTTGGAGTTACATAAAAAAATCAAATGATTAGAATAATCAAATTTTCATAATAGTATTTCAGTCCCATTTTATAAAAATATAAATTCATTTATCGCAAAAAAAAAAAACTAATATGATGTTGTTCTAACTTATCTATTTGTATTAAATATCTATATGAAAAAAATGTGGTTAACAATAATCTTATATGTCTCGAATAAAAATATATTTTAATTATGTTTAAGTACTTTTTTTATTATAGATTATTCTTGAAGTCGTACTTTTAAATGATATAACCTCTTATTAACAAATAAGGCATTTAAATTTTTAATGATTTATAATATCTGATTTAGTATAGTTGATATTAAATTTATTTATAAAAATGTAAACTTTTGTTAATTATCTTACAGATTAATTATGAGATAAAGATGTTGATGATAATAAACATTTTATCTCCAGATAAAATAATTTTTTTTATCCGCATCTAGATAAGATAATGAACATTATCTTTTAGTATTGGTCTAGATTTATATTTTTCATTTATTTCTTTTAGAAAAACATAATTCTAATGTATATGTAACTTATAGAAAAAAAAACATAAATTATTTAGTTTTACGTAAAAAAAATTATTTAATACATAAATTAAAAAAAAACCATACAATTTCGCCATAATACATAAAATATAATCAGTTTAAGAAATATTTTAATAATGCCATACTTTACACTTTTAAACATTTGATACTTACTTCACTTTCTTTAAGATATAAAAAGACTTCATGATGAGAGAATATAAAGTTGACTTTGTTATGAATACGAAAGAAAATAAAAGATATATAGGTCATGAATTTCCATTTTTATTAATAAAAATTAATATATTAATAACAACACATCAATAAAAGTATTGTTTTACTTAGTCTAAATTCCAGATTATGAAGAATGCGTGCACATGTATGCAAAAATATTTGATTTCAATTGTCAAATGCATGCACAAGCTAAACAGTTGACATGGATACATCATAACATCAACTATATTTCCTAATCTTTTTTTTATATATTATGGAAGAATCATATATCATCATCATCGTATAGAATAATTTATATCATATAGTATATACTATGTTCAATATCTTTGATTATCATAGTCTTATTAGAGTTATTAGAGGCATGAATCTTCTTAAACTTGATGCATTTACTTTAATCATTTCAATATCAATTAGTTAAGGCATTAGTTAGTGCATATTAACTTATCTAGTTTAAGCTCAACTTCTAGAAAGATGTCATCAATTATTTTTCTATTATGTTAACTTGTTATAATTTATTAGTATTTATATATATTCAAAAGGAAAAAAAAAAGTTGGTCACACTTTTTTTTTTCTTTTTAATATAATTTCTCCATATTTTTTCCTGTTAGTTGGCAATTTCTTTTCACAAGTTCAAAACCCTAATCCAAGTGATATCATTATGCCCAACAATTTATTTTTCTTCCATGACTTTGTAATTTTCTAATTCATCAAATTACTCATACAAGCTAGAAATGACAAAATGTGTTTATTTTTTTGAGAAAAAAAAATCAAGAATTGATTGTAACTGCTTAACTACACCATTTTGGACAAAAAAAAAATTGAACCCCAAGATGATATCATATTAGTGATTAATTATATTTGATTATTGGGTGGTTGTGTATTATTTCTAACCACTTAACATTAACAACTCCATGATATTGTCATTTTTAGGAGATAGTGGGTGTATTATTAGTTGTCTATATGTTCCACAACTTCATACATTTGGTTTATGGTTCTAACTACCAAAGCAACATATGCAATATATTGACAATATTCTAAATAAAAAGTACTTATTATTTGGTTTCAGCAATAATAAGATTAAAAATGAGTAAACATTTTTTTTCACAGTATAAGATGCTTGGAATAAAGTGTTTTGTTTTGCTTATATTGGAAGAAATTAAATAGTGGACCTGACTTAATAATATAGAAAGTAGAAACTTGCATAATGCCAGAGAAGAGAATAATGGTTTAGTTAATCAGCATTATTATAGTTATCTTCATTTTGAAGTTGGAAGATAGGTTCATTAGGTGGTTTTGGTTTTTTTATTTATTTTGGAAACTTAAATAATTGAAGTATAAAATGGGTTGAACATAGGAAGAGGTAGTTAATTTGTCAAAATCATCATAAGAGTAGCTTGTTTGGGAACTATGCATCACTGAAAAAGGAGAATGAGTCTTTTTAGATAATGGCAATAATGGAGCACTGTTGGAGATAAGTTCATGTTCAAATTTCCTTGGATAGAAAGGTTTGTTGGGGACATATATATATGGTTCTTGAAACTCACCAATCTTTTTTTTTATCATGAGAAAATGAAAATTAATTTTCCAAACAAGTTTGGATTAAAATTAAATTGTTATTCCACATTTATTATTGCTAATCCACCTATTATGTTGTCATAATATCCCTTATTTTACCAATTATAATTCTACCTTGTTGAAAGAGAATTAAAACACTACTTTTTAATTTGTATTAACTAATTATATAGAGGATAATTTATTATTTTTCATCTTCATTTTTAATAATTAAATCTATATTAAATGATAAAGATTTATCTTTTGTAGTCATATTTGTAGAATAATATTTTTTTAAAATTCATATTAAACATGTATAGAGAGAAATTACAAGTGATATTAAACTTTTTTGTTGGAACTAAAACTCTTATAATATTTCAAATTAAAACCAAAAATTTTAAGACTAGAAATTATGAGAAAATTCTATTTTCATTGAATGAGAAAAAAGATCTTTAAATATACTCTCTTTGGAATTTGGAGGAAGAAGAAAAACTAATACTTTCCTAAAATAAATACTGTTAATTATTTCAAGTGATTCTGTATATAAAAAGATGTCAAACTAAAAGGGTACCACTAAGAAAAATTTAAAAAATAATTAAAATTATGAAGTTAGTACTTTGTTTGTTTGGATAATGAAACCTTAAACATGAAGAGGAAGTAGTATTTATTTGGTTTTAAGTAAGATTGAAGAAAATAATGTGTGTGACAAGAATAACGGCAATCCCCAAATGATAACAGAAAAAAAGGAAATTTGAAGTATATTGCAGGTTCTGACATGTTTACGAAATTGATTAATTATTTTTCCATAGAGATCTACGCAAATTTGTTCTAAATGTTTCATGCATGTGAATCAATTACTTCCTTCTGCTCTTTCCTCTCAATAATCAATCTTCCAAAGGTTTGTACCTTTTCAGATTCCCTTGGAGTTAGGTTAAATTAAATAATGTTCATCTGGGTAGGGATAGAATCATTGGAATCCAAGGCACTCAACATTAATGTAAGCAAAATAATATCTAACCGTTACATTTTCTATATTATCTTCCTATGTTCAAAATATATTAGAAAAAAAACATTAATCCCATATATAAAATCGCATAAAAATAATAATCTTTTCTCCGATCACTAACTTTCTACTCTAATAAATTCAGTCTGATAGCCTAAATAAATTACTTATTTTAAATTGAATATATACAAACTAGGAGATTCGGACACCAATAAAAAAAAAACAATAAAAACGGTTTTTTTAAGGTTATTTAGAACTAGATCTTTAATTGAATAATGGAAAGAATTTCAGAATGATCAATTACTTCACCTTTAAAGATGTGTTTATTTCTATGTCTCAAAATCTCATTTACCACCAACCATAATACCGATACTTCTTAAAATTAAATTAATAGATAATAAAATTAATTTTCGACATTTAAACTATAGTAAGATTATTGTATTTCATGCTTATTTTACATTAATGCTATTTTCAAATCTTCTTTAATCCTACTTGTATGAACTTATGGTATCTGATCCATGAGATGAGAGTCCCAGAACTTCAAACCATAACATACAAAACTAGCTATTCGGATTGGATCCTAATATGAAGTGAAGCACGTGTATAAGTTGATTAACACCAGAATATATGTATTGAATATGTAAAGAGGAAGACCAAAAACTGAGCAGAAAAATTGTGCTTATCCTTTTACCCTGGCTCATGAGTTGGTGGTGGGAAATAATGTAAAATAGCATTGCATGATGAACAAAACCCATGTGTGATTGTGTGCCCAACTTCGAGGACAATCAATCAATTGCAAGCTCCTGATCGTACATTTGAAGTTGTGTTCATCAGGAAATACTACTAATCATGGAGCTGTTTGTATTATTGGGATAACTAGAGAAGCAAAGCAACAAGTGGGGTCACCATTTAAGCACTTTTCTACACCATATAACCTCACTATGTGTGGAACTACCAAATAACCCCATGTGAGTTGCATAAAGGAAGAGAGAGAGAGAAACATTTATATCAAATGTAAAAGGTAATTAAATTGTAGCTTGAAAATTGAATTTGTATTTTATAAAAATTATGAAAGGTGTAATTTTACTAACCTTTAGGGTAAGATACAAAAAAAAAACATTTATGTTTAAAAGTAAAATAAAATTAGGATAAAATTACTCGAGATCATAACAAATAATACATTGAATGTGGTTAATGATAAAAAAAAAAACGCACGTGAAAACAATACACACAATCACGAATGAACTACATAAAATAAACAACACACAAGATTTAACGTGGTTCAGTTGCAATTTGTAACCTACGTCCATAGGCAACTAATTAAGTTTTCATTCTGTTTGTTACAATTTTATCATAAGCACAAAGATCTCTTAAATAGAGATTATAGATGGAACACAATAAAACATGGTGTCTAGTCAACCCAGACCAATTGGTCTTGGCTTCACACTCAACCGTTAATTCATCCACTAATTTCAGTAAAAATATGTAGTCAACAACTTTTAATAGGATTTCTGATTTTGAACTATACAAAACTTTTTGGTGCATGTGAGTATATATAATATAGCCCCAATGTGTTTGGTGGGCCTTGTAGGTTTTAAGAGAAGAAACAAAACATATAGAGAATGATGTTATAGAAAGGGTGGGCCATTTGAGGCCATGAAATTGGTGATTAGGGGAATGAGGTTGGAGAATTTGCTTGGCAAAGAGGATAAGGAGAAAGAGTTGATGCAATGCATTATAAGAAACCAAAGTGGGAATGCTTCGAATTCAGCAAGCACAGCTATGAAGGACCATCTTTGTAACATGTGACCATTGTCCCTTAGCCATGTGCATTTATTGAATCCTTTTTAGACGTTCATTCACATCACCAATGCTACTTCTACAATAATTTTCAACAACATTTCATACACAAAAAGGTGAGAGGGTAAGAACAAAATTAAACCACAACAATGTATGTACGATGATATAAGTGATGTAAATTTTATTCTATAAATCGATTTATAATATTAAATTAAGTTTAAAATTTACTTCTTAATATTTTTTATAAACATAATTAATCTTTTCTTGCTCCTAAAAAGTATGTTTGCATATATATAGTAATGTTAAAAAATACTGGAAATTTTGGACTAATTTTGGAAGTACCAAAATCATTTTTAATTAGAAAAATAAACATATATTGATATAAAAAAAAAAAACTGTGTGTAAGATGTACATATTAGAGTATAATTACAAATCCTCATCAAGTATGAGAACTTACCCTACATTTATTAAAACTTTCTATCATACCTCTTCACCTAATTTCTCAATTTTCTCCAACCATTTCCTATTTTAGGCATACCACATAGTCCCTCTATGAACCTAACTTTATATTTTATAGAAGTATTTCTAAGAATTCCTGCACAATCACATAATTTTAGATTTTATAGAACAACATCTAAATTAGACTTTCTCCTTATTTCTGCACAAGAGACCATTACAAATAGTCACTGTCTTATAACGAGTTTCTACCCCTTATTATGATTCTTTCTTACCCCTTATTATAAGTCTTATTATCACTTCTTGAACTTTACATGTGTTACATCGTTTTTTTATTTATTTATTTAGGATATTAGGTAAGAGAGCAACTTCTTTTAAATTTAGTTTTAGAGTGTGTTGGAAGAAAATGTGCTTAGTCATTTTTTTTCTTAGTGAAATTATTTATAAGAGAAATTCAGAAGTTTTTTTTACATAATTTCGCTTAGTTATGTGTAAGTTTCATGAACCTTTTTCAATTCACTTTATAGATCAAATTCACTTAGTGGATTTCAAATTGACTCAACCATTTTCAACTTTACACTAAAAATTGTTTCTGAAATTAATCCACTTAACACTTTGAAATGCACTCAACGAATTTTTTCTGTCTTGAATGTCTTTCTCCAACCTTGTTTTTGGGAGTGAATCCACTTAGCAGATGAGGGATTCGCTCAGCGGATGAGGCATTCACTCAACAGATTTAAGACAATGACAATGCAATTTTTGTAATCTACTGATCAGTTTGAGATCTGCTCACTAGATTAGCCACTGCTGCCAACTAAGTAGAAATAGTTCTAATTATTTTTATTTTTGAGAAAATGTTTCCTTACCATTTAAGGTAGAAAGAATAAAGAGATTCTTCTTTTTTTCTTCTTTCCTTGTATCTCCATCGGTTTTTCTTTTCATTCTCTTCAAGTTCTACTAATCAATTTTCTCCTTAGGTGAGTGATTTTCCTATTTTCATTTGTTCCCTCTTCTTTTGTGGTATAAGATGTGACCAAGGAGAAATATAAGGTTATAGGTTGTGAAAATCTAACCTTTTGAATAATTTTCTAGAAGAGATTTATTGTCTTTGAAACCTTTTTTACTAGTTATTTCTAAAATCACCATTTTTCTCAAATATAGTTCTCACATATAGAGATCTTGAGTATAAGATTACATCTTATGAAATACTTTATGAAAGTTGTTGAAAGTTATCTGTACCTTGAATTTGAAACATAGTTTTTAGTGTGATAAAGTTGTAAATATAATTCATATTTTATAAATTATTTAGAAAAGAAGTTTACAACATATCCCTCACTATGTAGAACAAAAAATCTTAAGAAACCTTGTCCTAGGATTTTTCATTGTCTACTTTTGAACACCAAACATTTATTTTTTTACCACCTATCATCGTCCACCATCTTATTGGCTATCATCACACTATGTAAAAAATATCTCTCACTCAAGAATATGCTCTACCATTTTCTAATCAAGCTCGGTAGAACATGCTTAGTTCTATTTGCTAGAACATTAAAGATGATCACGTAGATGCAACCAAAAGATAAATTATCATAAATTCATCAAGCCTCTAAGGGTTATCAACATTTGGGATTAAAAAGATAAATGATTATGAGCATCCTTTCACTAATTTGCCATGTGTAAGAAACTCACTCGTGACT
>Ga0123342_1003590_pt1 | contig 24757 bp, 7 predicted proteins | sample Turbeawhitnodule_FD_89960 | JGI IMG/M metagenome (GOLD analysis project Ga0123342, IMG submission 89960) | Root nodule microbial communities of legume samples collected from Mexico - Turtle bean Mexico white nodule | ecosystem: Host-associated > Plants > Roots > Nodule | place: Mexico: Nepantla... | reverse complement strand
CTCCTCCTGGTTCTTACAAAGAGCACATTCTGTAGTAACCAACACTAGTCCCCTCCTCTTTAAACACAGCCTGGTTGGGATTCTGTTCAGCAACACCCTCCAGGATGTGATCAGGACATTAGGAAACGTCTTCGCTTTCCAGAGCATCTTGAACACTTCAATTGGAGAACCCCTATCATTCTTACCTATACACTCATATGACTTCATATAATACATGTGAGTAATTTTTTATCCCAAATATCTCATTTCCAAAAACGATTATTTTTTTTTAGTACTGAAATTTATTTAAAGAACTTAACATGCTTGATTAGGTGTTAAATAATTAAAATACATCAAACAAAACATGGAATCTTCTCTGAATAACATTAAGAATTTGATTTACTTGCGTCGGCGGAAAGGCTTAGTCTTTAAATTTAGTCCTACGAATTCGTCAACACATAGCAAGAAATTTTAAATTAAAAAAAAAAAAGAATTTGTTCTTAACAATGCATCATGCCATCTTTTTGGTTCCTTGTTGCTTGTCACCATTTACCGAAAATCTCATATATATAAGTATTCGAGATTCCTGCCAACTGGTATTTCTTGTTAACTTTAAACAGACATATTCCTGTATAAATACTGTGGCTGGAGTTGGTATGCTTCTTTTGGCTTAAAATTCGTTTTTCTATATGCTAGTTCCTTTCTCTGGAAAATTTGTAGGGAAAACAATGAGAGAAATGTTTAATGGTCGTAAAAATATGTACATAATATGAAATATATATAATCTAAAGAATCAAGTAACGAGTTGAACTTTCATGAATATGTACAAATGTTCAGACCTTGATAACTAAGATTATGCTTTATCTTTGACATCATGGCAATACTGTACAGTAGTTTTCAAATTAAAGGAACAAGCTAAGGATAAAATGTATACGTGCATCCAATTCGACATGCATAGCGATTGTTGATTATGAATACGTATATACGTGTACCCAGTTATGTGCAGTGTTCAAGTTTGGTTGAAGAAACGGAAAGTGGTAGAGTCATCCTTTTCGGCGATGCGAATGAGAGATGTTGCGAAAGTGGAATCGGAATCGGGACCATCGGTTGTGTCAACATTGAAACAAGAGCACCATTCCAAGGAAGCAAAAAAGGCAGATACAAAACTTTGACAGACCCAAGTTGTTGCAGCAACCGCAACCCCATCAAGCTTTTCACACGTGCATGAGGAGTTCTTTACCCATCTCCCTCTGCAAAAGAGTGTCCTGGTGCAGCTCATGCCTTCATTCACTGTTTTTTTTTCTTTCCCGAGATTGGTGGAACGATGTAATGCTTAACGAAATTACGTGATTAATTCATTTAATCTGTCACTAAGAAGCTTCCTAGCGCCTACAACAAAGGGTATAGTGAGTGTTTGGGGGTTTGGAATAAGAAAATTCGTGGCTTTGTCACTGCTTTTGGGCACGATAAGATGCTGCTTTGACAGCAAGAAAAGTATAGCACTGTTGAGGTTCTGCTTTTTGTCCTTTGCACTCCACTGTTCAAAACCAAAATCATAGGATTTTACTTCAACTATTCAACACATTTAATTGTTTAGAACCTAAGATAAAGTTTTTAATATGTTAACGCAAAATAATATTAGATAATATTTTTTTATACATTTTATTATTATTATTTATAATAAAAATAAATTTACTATAACTACTAAAAAATTATTAAATAGAAATCAATTTTAAAAACTAAAAAATGTTATATGAACTAAATTAAATACTATTTTAAAAACTAAAAAAATTATTAATTTTTAAATTCGTTTTTATTTATGATAAATAATTTTTAAATTGATATTTAATTCAAGATTTTAACTAACAATTATTTAGATTCTTAATTTAGTAGAAAAATTTAATAAATAATTAGATAAATTATTTATCAATAATAGAAACTAATTTAGAAATGAATAAGTTTTACACTCTCTAAATAATATCTAATTCAGTCAATATAACAATTAATTATTTTTATCTTTAAAAATAATTTTTATTTAATAATTTTGTTTTAGTAAGTTTTAATTACTACATTTAAAGGGGTTGTGAGCAAATTTATTCTTTAGTTAATTAAAATTCAAGTTGAATTGTTAAGACATCAGAAAATGGCATCTAATTAAAACGAATTAGGATGGAATGATCCGCATGTTACTAGTTTTACCGTTTAAAATGAGTTGCGGGTCCATCCACATAAAAGGAAAAAAAAAAAAAAAAACCTTTTTATATTGGATACTAATTTAAGGTGACAAGTTTAATTAAAAACCTAAAACATATTAATCATTTTGTCTAAATTTGAACGTAAATATTTTTATTAGGGGAATTAACTTCGTAAAATAAACTAGTAATAATAATAATAATATGTGCTTTGGAAAAACAAACAAAAAACATAAATAAATTGACGTCAATTATATTGGCTTATTTGTAGCATTAAGCATCGCCTCCCTAACGAGTGATCCTAAAATAGTAAACAACTATTTTGAAAAGAAAATAACAATATTTGTCCAGCAGATAGGCATCCTTACCTATTGACTTGATGGGTTTGGGCTGAGCATGTTATTACATAGACTGTTTCTTCCTGCACCTTCATATCTTCTTCTGCCACCTCCATACACAATATGAAAATACATTTTTATCTTTCTTATGTCACTTCTAAATAGTAGTTTCCGGATTATGTAATCCGAAAACTCAATTGAAAAAAGACTTACAGATTACATAATCCGGAAGCTAAATAAAACTTTCAGATTATGTAATTCAGAAAATAATCATACATTTGAAAAAAGGATTCCAGATTATATAATCTGGAAGCTAATTACAAATTCAAAAAATGACTTTCAGATTACATAATCCGAAATATTATAGAGAGATTTTTAAAAATTTAAAAATTTATGGAGGTGAGAAAAAAAGGTATGGAGGTGTAGGAAAAACCGGTCTATTACATTGAAAATTGCAATATTGCAGGCTGCTTCTTCCTACCCCTTCATATATTCTTTACATCCCCTAATAAATGTAAAAATACGATTTTAATCTTCAATAAAATAATAAAACTCTAAAATTTCAAACAGCTTTTCACCTTATTTCTTCTTTCTATTTTCCTTCTTACCTAAAAAAATATATTTCGATTTACATAAATTATAAACCACTTCTAGATCCGCTATTAGTTTCAATTTATATAATAAAAATATATTTTCATGTAATATGAAATATATCTAGGGATGACAATGTGGGTTGATCTATTCCGCATAGATCCGCTTCATGTTTAATCTGTGAAATGCGAGTTGGGTTGGTCTGCCCCATATAAGAGGTAACACACAAGTCTATGGCAGTTCGCATAAAAAATAGTTTTTTTTTTTAAATTGAAATTTTATTAATTATAAAAAATCTTATTCCTTCTGGTTACTTACTGAAAAATTAAAATTTGATTTGTGTTTCTATTCATTCAATTAAGATAAAAATATAAATTCAAGTAAGAGGGTTGTTACAAGACTTGATTAAAATAATTAAAGTTTTGCTTTGCATTTCTATATATGTATGTAAATGTATAAGAACATCTTACCAAAGTTTTGCTACAAAATATTTTAATGAAGATGACTAATTTTTAAACTATCCTATTGAAATTTGTTATTCATATTATTTTTTTATTAACATATTTTAAATATTAGAGTTTACTTAAAATTAAATTAAGTGTCACTCTTAATACTAGTTCCTTTAGATGATTAAAATAAAACATTATTATTTTTAGTGCATTAAATTTATTTTTTTTAAAATAAAATAAAATAAAAGTCACACTGCAATATTGAGTGAATGAGATATGTTTTTTTTTTATAAAAAAAATATTTATTTTTTATTTATACGAGCTAGCGGACCAACCCGCCCCGCTGATGGCCTGCACAGACAATGAGTTATGCGGAGCGGGCCAAAGCGGGTAAACAAGCTAAATGAATAATAGGGGTGACAAACAATACCGGGCGGATCATGCGGGCTGGTCCGCAACCTGCTACCAAAAATTGCGAGGCAGGCTTACTAATCTAGTCCGCTGACCCGCTTTGGTCCACCATGCATAACCCGCAACCTGTGCGGCCCAACACCGGGGTGGGGCAGATTAACCCGCTGGCCTGCATAAATAAAATAATAATAATTTTTTTTTGTAAAAAAATCATACCTCATTCATCCATTATTGTAGTGTGATTTTTTTTGTTTTATTTAAAAAAAATGAATTTAATGTACTAATAAAATGAATGTTTTATTTTAATTATCTAAAGGAGTTAGTATTAAGAGTGACGATGAATTTAGTTTTAAGCAAAATTTTATGTTTAAAATTTATTAATAAAAAATAATATAAAGAAGAGATTTTAATAGTTAAAAAATTAGTCATCTTCATTAAAATATTTTGTAGCAAAACTTTGGTAAGATGCTCTTATGCATTTACAAACATATATAGGAAAAAAATAGATGCAAAACAAAACTTTAATTATTTTTAATCAAGCCTTCTAACAACCATCATACTTGAATTTATATTTTTATCTTAATTAAGTAAATTAAAACACGGATAAAATTTCAATTTTTTAGTAGTAAGAATAAGTATTTTTATAATTAATGAAATTTTATTTTTAAAAAAAATCTTATGCGAGCTAACCCGCAAGCCCACGGGTTACTTCTTATGCAGGGTGGGCCAATAAAATGAGTCTGCACTCCTAGCGTGGGGCGAGCCAACCCGACCCACATTTTGCAGACCAAATGCGAGACGAACCTGTGGAGAAGGTCAGTCTGTATTATCACCCGCAATTAATGAGTCTACCCCATACTTTTTGATAGCGAGTTACTAATTACTTACCCGCATAACCCGCCCGCATTATCATTTCTAAATATACCTTTTTCTTTTGAATTGTTTAATTTGAAATTTTTTCTCACTTCGATTATGAGTTATTGATTGTTTGATCCAAAAGTTATCCTATCGTTTTAATTAATTTGAAATTGTACAATCCAAATATTTATCTAATTATATAATTTAGAATACACACAAATACACACCTCCTTCAAACACTTAACTTATTTTCAAAAAGTATTTTAAAATTATAAAAATTATGGAGTGTCGCAATAACATATGAAATTCAGAAGAAGCAGTGAATACTGCATTGATGTATTGGTCTGGGCACATTAGTATCTTGAATCATCATGCTTTTGCTTCCTGACTCCTCGTAACTTCATCCTCGTAACTTTATAATGACCATTCTACCCTTGATGATTGTAACTTTCTTCACTGGAAATCTTTCAAAAGTAGCTTTCCAAAATTTGTGTAACATAATTTTTGAAATAAATTTTTTGAGATAAAATTTTCAAATCATATACTATTTTTTGAAACGAGTTTTTTCAGAACAAATTTCTAAAAGATATGAGAAATTTTCTGAAATATTCTAAAACAAGATTTCTACAAGAAACTTTCTATAACATGAGATATTTTCCAAACAAATTTTTCAGAAGAAACTTTCCACCAAGGTCAATATTTTACTCTCTTTTTCTTCCTCTCAAATAGTGAAATAGAAAATGTACAAGTAAAGGTGCAGTGAAGAAGAAGACACAGTGGCAACAACGTGGTGTAGGAGGCAATTATAATTTAGTCTTTCTATTGTTAATAATACGATGGGCTGCATGAAGCAAAAGCCCATCTACCATACTTCGTTTGTTGTGGGTTAGGCATTTGGATCCAATTAACATTTATCACCCTTATCCAATATATCGAAAAACATGGATGATTGAACATGATATTATTCTTAGTTAACTAATAATATTGAGTGTAAATTCTAGATCTACATTTGAATTAAATATTTCATATCTTCATTATCATACATTAACTAATAACATTTCTACTCAGGCTTTACAATTTGTTTTACTGTTTTTTGTGTTTCAAATGTCTTGATTAGCTAGTGTTTAGTTCGCTGAAATTGAATGTCATGAATATTAAATCTATCTCGTTTCTTTTCCAATTTCAATATATTTTTTAATACTCTTGTGTTTTTTCTTCAAACTTCATGTTTGCATCGCTTGATCATCTTTCCTTGCGTTAAGTTTCATTGCATTGGAAAATGTTTCGATAATAATAAACTTAAGGTTAAACAATTAAAAAAAAATGTATTAAATATAATATTTGGTTCTTTGGTCATCAATATATTATTATCTCTTCATGCAAACCTTAAGTTAAAAAGAACTAAGATGTTAATATGTTTACATGATGTTTATACTTTTATTACTAAGAAATTATACTATGAGTAAATTCTAAAAATAATCTCTATTTCTATAAAATAAAAAAATAAAAAAACTATCCCATATACTATGGTAAGATCAAATAAGAGAAAAAATTGTGAACTATTAAAATCAGAATTAATTAGCTTATCAATATAAATATCACCTTTATAAATAATAACAAAACATGTTATTGTCCCATATGCTTAAAGTGTTATGTCTTTGTATACATAAACATTCGACTAATCAGTCACCTGACTATCTTGTGTCACATCTCAGATATTAGTTAGTTGCATAATTAGGCAATCATTACGTGGTAATCATACATAAACTATAATCAACAGACAATTGGGTTCCATTAGGTCGTATCCACCGATCCATACACCCAGAGGCCTAAAAATGTAGCTATAAATAGACAAACCTTTGTCAGTGCCATTGCAGGTACCCTTGTCGAGAAGACTAAAAGGACAAGACCGAAGATCGAGGATAAAGCAGTGAAGTAAGGAAAGTTTCATCCTTGTAAGAACATTTGACACGCACCGTGGTAATGGAAAAAAACTTATCAAAAGAACCACATGGTAACCACCAAGAATATGACGAGTAACGATAAACATACAATAGAGGAAGCGAGCAATCACCAAGAAGACATGATGGAAATGATAAAAGAAATGAGAAAAGAGCTAGAAACACTTAAGAGAAGAGCGTGGAGATCGATACCTTGAAGAGGAGGGATGAGGAAGAAATGGGGGTCCTTCGAGAGGAAAACGCTTGCATGAAGCAGAAGCTGGACAACAGGATCATCCTGGTCACACATGCGAGAAACCTAGACATAACAAAGCCAAATAGGTAGAATAACCCAAGGACGATAGTCAATAGCTCTTATCATATGAGTAAACCATCTGCCATCGTCGGCACTCTAGGTACATCCTCTGCCGCAACACTTTCATCGAAGCCATAATGGAAGTTCCCTTCCTGCCAACTAAAGCAGCCCCATCTTGGACAAGTACGATGGTAACATTGATTCTGACGAGCACATCGATGTGTATATGGCACATATTAGTTTGTATAACGTCAAAGAAGCTCTTTTTTGTCCAGTTTTTCCTACTTCTCTGAAGGGCGCTGCCTTAAGCTAGTTCACAAGGCTCCCACCATGCAACATCGACTGCTTTGACACTATAACGAGTAAGTTCATGACACAGTTTATAAAGAGTAGGTCACATCGCCTCACCTCAATCACACTTGTCAACATAAGGCAGGAGAAGGCAGGTTCGTTGCAAGCCTTCATTGAACGCTTCGACAAAATCACTCTTGACATTTCGCTGAAGCGATGACCATTCTCTAATAGCCTATGGAAAGAACCAGCTACGAACCTAGACAAGTTGCGACAAAGAGCCTCCAAGTTCATACAGTTGGAAGAGCTGAGAAAATTTTGCAACTAGATTCAGGGGCCAATGAGCCATCAGAAAAGAAAATAATCAATGAGAATCATAAGGGCTCACCACAGTCAAAAGGTCGAAAAGAAATCCCCCAATCCACCGGTTCGTGCAATCCACGCCTTGAATGTCGATAGAGCACGAGTCCTAAAAGAGGCTTTGAATGTTGACCTAATATCGACCCTAAGAAAAATCAACACCCACCAACGCAGACCAAACCAACACTAGTAAAAAATGATTAAATAGAAATCAATTATTTACCAAGATTTTAGCTATCAATTATTTAGATTATAAAACTGCTAGTTAAAACCCTTATAAATAATTAAATATCAATTTAAAAATTATTTATCAATAATAGAAACATATTTAAATACCATTTAATTTTTTAGTCTATAAAATTATATCAAATTTAATTAATCTAACAACTAATTATTTTTTATTTTTAAAATTAATTTTTATTTAATAATTTTTTTATAATACAACCATCCACTAAAAGTTTGGTCAGAGGAACAAGAAATGCGTGAACCTAAAAGATAAAATAGAAAAGTTAATGCAATTAGGCCGCCTCATAAGCTTTGTAAAATCTAAAACCCACACAACAGTCCTAAAGCCTGAAATACTCATGAAGGAGACATGAGGGTCAGTTGGGGACGACTGAGATGACCAAAGCCGGGAACACAAGAACAAGCCGGAAACGCGACCCCAATAAACTTCTCAGAAGAGTTATCAACACGATATCAGACAAATTCACCGAGGAGGAACACCTATTCCTCCAAGAAATGATCCCAGTATGTCATTTCCAAATGATCAAGAAATTTCAATTTTTAATGTAGAGATGTTTATGACGCATCATACCAATAAATCCCAAGTGTAAGTTAAATTTTGGAATTATAGACATCTGCGTCTTCTTATATAACTCAAGAGCTATCTAATATTTCATTAGTAGGCCATGCAGAAAAGTACATTAGTACCCCCATTTTCTCTTAGTGGGCTCCATCGAAGAAAAAACATACGCATAGAAAGGTGTAAAATTTTCTGACTTCTTTTGAATTCACAACTTAATGAGATATGAATGCGAAAAAATTGAACAAATTTATATCTTGTTCACATCTAAATGTCTACGTGTGTGGAAGAGAGTCCTCGGTGATCAATGACTTTTGTAATATGTACTGGAAGAGATACTTATATAAATGAATCGAACATAAAATGAAATGCGATTTCACAAAAAAAAAAAATAATGGTTATACAACATATCTTAAACACCAAGCTATATTATCCAAGATATCCTTGTCAATGAGCATATTATCCCTATCCAACATTGCTAGATGAACAAGTGCAAAAACAAGTTACAAAACAAATAAGTTTGGTGGAGGGAAATGGATGAAGAATTCTGAACCCATCCATCTTAAGCTTCTGTGATGGTTTTAGTATCAACCAATTTTTTGAGCTATATATGTCAATGTTTTCTGCAAGCTCGTATCTTCATTCTCTCTTGGTCGGTGAAAACATAAAGCTAGTCATTCAATTTTTAGTTATATTACAAGGATATGTGATATTATAAGCAAGAATTGATAAGTTCCATCAAGTGGAACCTAAATATGTGTAGCCAGATTCGCATTGATGAAGCACATAATAGTCAAAGCTTCAACAGACAGGTAGGGAAATCCATCAGAATATCATAATCATGATGAATGTGTTGAAACTTGTAGTTACTTTTCAATCAATGGTTTTAAAAATTGAAGTAAATAAATAAATGTGACATAAATATATTTTTGCTAAAAACACTAACACTTTAAAAAAGGAGGCTACTTTTCTTTTGGTTTTTGGGTATCAACAACTAAACTAATTAAGAAAGGCACTTTTGTGCAGGGTGATGGTGGATCGATTTATATCACATTACACTAAAAAACCATTAACTCGATTAGTAGTTACTTGCAATTTATATCTTACATGAATTTTAATCTTCTTGTTTTTGCAATAAATAGTCCACTACAACAGAACCATTCAAATTATAAAATCTAAGTGCAGTAGAATATAGTTTAGGGGCTAAACAAAAATTGGTTCACATAAAACTATAAAGCAAAATTAATACAGAAGAATCATATTTAAGATTGCCTTCATTGTCATGTGGGTAAAAATCGAACTCGTTATAAAAATCCAGCAAGGGAAACTATTATTACATTGTGATGATAATTTTGATTTATGTGGAATTTGAAGATAGGTGAATAATAGGTTTTTTATGTAATACGATTATTGTTTGGTATTGATAATTTTTGGCATCATATGAGTAGAAATATTACTGTTTTTTAGTTTTGAAAGAATTCAAACATAGTAACAATGAAAATCTTTCGAAAAATGTTGAATTCTAAACTGTTTTTTTAGTACGACTGTGGATAGTTTTGGCATCATATGAGTTTCAAAAGAATTCAAACATAAAAAGAATGATTTTTTTTTAAAATATTGATCATATGAGTTTCAAAAGAATTTAAACGTAATAAAGAAGAATGAAAATCTTTTGAAAAATATTGATCTTTAATATATTTGAAGTACTCTCAAGACAAATATTAATCAAACAATTTATTGTTCAAATAAGAATTAAGTGTTGTGCATTATACATCAATTGTCTTATGTCATTTAAGGTGACATAGCATATAACTCAAGTGAGGGTTTGCAACATGAGATTATGATGATTCTCTATTCTCTGAAAGCATATGGTTCAAGAATTGAACAAAATACTCAACAATATTGCTTATGCTTCAAACATTGTTTCTAAACAGTTGCACATGTCATCACACAAAGAAATATGCGACATGTGTCAATGACACTCAAACATGGGTTGGACGTTCAAGTATCTTAAGATGGTGAGTGAACCTTCTAGAATTTGTTGGATTTCTTTCAGCAACATGAGGGTCACTCAAGTGTTGGCCAAAATGTTCAAGTGATCAACGTTCAAGCAATGAGATGGCCGATTAAGTGAGAAGATGTCTAAAGGGGTGTTGCTTTCGGGTTGCAATTTGCTCAAGCGACAAAGGTGGCCCTCAAGCGAAATGGACGATGTCTTGTGTGTATGGACAAAGTCTCTCAAGCAAGATAAGCTCGCTTAGTGTTGAAATGATGATGATGTTTATATATATATAACATAACATAATTTAAAGAATCATAAATAATGTTAAAATTAAAATAAAATAATATCACTACAAGAAAATTATGAAATAGAAACTACTTTTTAGAGACCAAAATAATTAGTTACAATAGTAACTAAATTAGAGACCATTTTAGAAACTAAATAAAAAATTGGTTTATAAATTAATTTATATTATTGTTAAATAGTTTCTAAATTGGTATCTAATTAGCAACCAAGGTTTTAGAGACTAAATTTAGAAACTAAATAATTGGTAGTTAAAACCTTGGTTGTTAATTAGATACCAATTTAGAAACTATTTAATAATAATAAAAACTAATTTAGAAACTAATTTTTTATTTAGTTTCTAAAATGGTCTCTAATTTAGTTACTATTGCAACTAATTATTTTGGTCTCTAAAAATTGATTTCTGTTTCATGATTTTCTTGTAGTATATATATATATATATATATATATATATATATATATATATATATAAAAGTTCTATAAAACTTAATACTATTCTCTTAATATAGTATAATCATACCCTGTTTATTCGAATAGTACAATAGTAGTAGTTTTACATTACAGAACATCTTCTATAAAAAAGTATAAAATAATTCCAAAAGTATCTGTGTCATTTATATCTTTAGTATGTTGTAATAAATTTAATAAATTATTTAATTTACTTCTTTAATTGTTTAAATATAAAACTTTTCATAAATTATTACTTAAAATAAATAAAAATCCATCAACTTTCTTGTTTTTCTTAACGATATTTTCAGTAATTTTTACATTATTTTATATAAAACACTAGGATATTATCAATTTTTTAGAATGTATTAGAGGAGCCATTAAATCTATACTACAGCTCCATTATATAGTTTAGAGGCCAACAAATTAAAAGAAAAAAAAGGAATATAACTCGTGATGGATAAACACAAACTAATTTAGAAAAGAATACTAAACACTAAGTTTGATATAAAGCATATCAAACATCTATTTTAAAGTAAATAATGATACTATAAATTGATTTACATTATAATTTTGATAACTTTTATGTCACATATGTAGAAATGATATTTATGAAAGTTTGAGAAGCTATTATATATATATATATAATGGTTTTATTTAATCTAAACATCATAAAATACACATTGTCGATAAAAAAAATACACATTTATATTTTTATAATTTTAATCATATCTCTATTAAATTTATCAAAAAATATCTTTATTTCACTGTAAATGTGAAGCAGTACATAATATAAACCACCTGTAAATAATACACGTATTTATATGGGTTAAATATACTTTTATTCTTTTTATTTTAATATAAAATTAGTTTTTTCCAAACATTAGACCATCTAATTGTAGAATGAAAATAACTTAAATAATTTTTTTTATATGAAATGATTCTTAATTCTATTTTAATTTTTTTCAAAATTTATTGTTATTTCTATTTTAAACTGATGTTCACTGTAAGTTTCATTAGTGAATTGATGTATTGAAACCTTAAATTAAACTATATATTTATATTATAAATATTTAAATAATCTAAAATTTTGAATAAAAAAAATCAATTTCATATTATAATATAAACACTAGAAATATATTTAACTCTATTTATTACAAAAAGTTTAAAACTAAATACGCATTGACTGAAATTACTTTTGGCAGCAGATGTGTATTTGCTGACTGACACGGTTCTGTCCTTAATTTGAGTTCCAAGCAAACAAGTACACCAAAATAATTCTCCAACCCAATTCCAACTTTACAAAACTCAAAAGCGTTTTTAATAAAAGAAATTCACCAGAAAAATTCCCTTTGACTCATGTGCCTTAAACTTTGTTTAGGAATACCCCATTATATGACACTAAATAGTTTGAGGCACACCAAATCTCCACTACTCTCCTCAATTACCTTAACTAACACTCACAAATATTCCTCTAATTAATAAATTCTTTCCAGTGGAAGAAGACCTGATTACCAAACACAGGGCAAAGATAGTAAAAAAAAAAGGATCTCTCACGTTTCCAATTAAATTCCTTTCTTTTCGGTCTCCTTTGTTTACCATAAATTCCTTTCGTTTTATTATAATCACCAAACCATCCCCGGTCAACATCACTCATCAAGCATATAGTTTAATTTTAAATCATTATTTACAGTTTTTCCTCATTCCAGTGTTGCCCGTTGATCAACGTTGTGTTCAGAAATCGTTTAAAAAATTTAACTTGTCCATGGAATGGAATGTTGTGATGATTCTCCTTTAGAATTTCGTATATGTGATAAAAAAAACCTCAATATTGATAATATATGGTCTAGCATCTCATGTTTCAAATACGCTTGTTTACCTAACAAATCTCATCTCATTTTTTTTCCAGAAATCTTATGTCAGATTCTTTTTCTGTTTTAAACCAATTACAATTTTAATTATTTTATTTTTCAATAATTAATGTTCTCAAACTTTTTTTCTTTTCTATTGTATCTTCAAATCAGTTATTTCATCTTTGTAATTTAAAGTAATGTATTTATAAAAAAATGGTATTATTTTAGTAAAATTATTTTAAAAATAAAATACTATTGTTGTTTTTATTATGAGTATAATAATTGGAAAAAAGTGTTAATGTTTGACAACTTGTCGGAATTTTCCCTAGAGCTTTAATCTTTTGCCGAAAGCGGTAGGCGTTGATAGAATCTAAAAGACCGTGTACTACATAGATTTCATATATTTTATTTAATGGCTGATACTTTAACAACTTTTTTCTTCTCAGCGATACTTTAACAACTAACGAATTCAGCTAATAACTCCATAAATTAATATTTTAATTATGTTTATTTTATTTTTAATTAAAAATATTATTATATTAGGTTTCGAAGTGAATGTGCTTTGTTTTGCGATATCAAAGTAACTTTTTTTCTTTATTTAACATAACTATGACAGCAAGTAGCTTTAAATTTACAAGAAATTAATCTTATGTATTTTTTTTTATAAGTAATGATATATTACATTCGTTTAACACTTTATAATTTTTTTTAATGATGGACGAGTCCAATAATATAGTGAAATAGTCTTAATATCGATATCTGAAATAAAAAAAATCTATAAAAGAAATTTCATTTATTTGATAGGAGGACGTTAATTATGGAGATTGACTATATGTGAGAAATTGTAATAATTTGATAATATAGTTCGAAATAAAACTAGATATAAAAAGGGAGAAAGAATACTATCCTATATAAGGATAAGAAGATCATCTCATAAGAGACAACTATAATTGAGACAAAGGAAACAACTCATAGGAAGTAATTTCTACTTATATTTTACATTATACTCACTATATATTTTATGTTTTTACTGACTTGAACATCAGAGTATTTTCTGCAGGTAGAACTTTCTTTATTCCTTGAAAGCTTGAAGGGAGACTATTCAGAACTCACCCAGATTCCGACCGACCTTATATCAACAAGAACAAGTATAATATAATATTTTATTTTAAAAATAATTGTTTTACCTATTTACAGTATCAAACAAAGTTTATTTTCGTTTATATAGAACAAAGGAAAGTTAAAAAAATGAAGAGAAGAATCAGAAATGTAAAATATATATAATTTGAGAAAACATTGATATTATAGAATAAATAACTCATATATTACCTGAATCCATATTAGCAGCTAGCTGTCTTAATTTGACATTTTTTGCTTACACCTATATATTTGTATTTATCTTGTCCTCAAATTAATAGTTAAACACTCTAATTGATTTTGGACCGAGTCAAAAAAACCTTATTGATCTGATAATAGAGATATATGAGATATTACTAATAAAGACGTGTAGCAAATTGTCATTTTAAATTTCAAGTTAATCTCTAGTATTCTACCATTTGTCTTTTATTTATATTAAGTGAACTTTCTTCGAATCATTGGTATCGACCATCTCCGTGTCAGTAATGAATTTGTTGAACTTCCATTATTTTCCTCTCTCTGTGAGCTCAAATTTTCTCCCAAACTTTCACTACTACTTCTAACACTTAAAATCTTCCATTAGACAGAAACGCATAGTTTTGCTATTTTGTTTTTTTATTTTCAAATTCTTCCTCAACTTCTCCTTTTGTTCCAATTCACAAGATTTGACAAAGACCATTTTTCTTTCACTCTCCATATAAAACCAAAGTAACCATTTCCAGAGAATGAATATGTCATCAAAGGCATTTCCATAGCAAGAGCATAATAAATAACCCCTTGTTGAGCTTTTTGTTGGGCTCCATATACTTCTATGTCCTCCCACAACGTTTGGTATATACATTGTCATGCTGATTTTAAAAAAATATATACATTTTCATGCTGATTCTGATTTAATATATATATACATATATATATATATATATATATATATATACATTTTCATGCTATTCCTGTATCTCTTTGTTTCATCAGAATAAAATTCCGAATAATCTATTGTTCCATTTTTATTTTTTTCCTCAAGATATAAATGTGTATATAATTGAATCGAAATCCCTATTTTTGTGTGCTGTCAATATGTAATTAATTAAAGAGGAAACAGAGTGAGAATGAATCAAAAGACTGTAACAAGTTTTGATCCGAATCATAATTATCCATAAACGTAAAAGGCGAAGGAGTAAAATGGATTTATGTCCGACAGAAATTGAAAACTAAAAGTTCGTGAAGATACTGTGAGATGGTCAGTTTATAGTGATGCATTATATTTTGCCAGAAGTTGTCTAAGAATTTGTTCAGTGTTGTGACTTTCGTTATATATGTTGAGTCGAGCGTATAGCTGGAAGTGACAATTCCACATATCAAGGTCGAGTCAACAAAAGAGAATGCAAGTAAACTAGTAATGAAAGTTATCCAAGCCACATTATGAAATGCAATGCATCACTAATAAAGGTAAAAATTGATATTTCTACTCATTTAAATCCGAAAAGAGAAATAAAAACCTATTCACAATTAGAACATCATCATTTATAGAATAATAAAGCTTAAATAGTTAAAGCATACCTTACCAAAAAAGTTAGTTTTACATATATATAAAAAATATTTGGAATATCATGATGACCCAATATTAGGTCATTGATAGCGTAGCAAGTATGAATGGCATGGCAGTGTTGAAGTTTATCTCGGGAATTCTAGATGCACGTTCTCTCTCAACGCTTGTGAAAAACGGAACAAGATTCCAAACGGGTGATACACGCTTGTCTTGAGTCTGGATGTGAATTAATTGATGCCATCACTAGAACATTGAAAAGTCATCGTGCTCATATGCGTGATTAGCCGTAATCCATGCATGAGATCATGAGATGCATGTCACCACTCTTAAGCATCATTCTACATACACATTCTAGATTCAGACAAATAAAGACATTCCTCTGTTTCTTCTCCTACTATTATAACCAAATACCTCCTCCAGAAACCATTTGTAAGTTCTTGTGGCAAGGAATCGTCAATATACTTTAACATTAATTAACATTGAGCACTAGAAAAGCATTTTTTAAAGCTTAACTATAGTTACAATATATATAAGGAAGAGTTAAATATGTTTTTTAAATTGATTTTTTTATAGTCAAAATTTTAGATTTCTTGAATAATTGTAGTTTAGAAACTATTAAAATGAGGCTGTAACTATAGACATTAATTTTATTTATATGTCAAACGAACTTTATGCGTAGAACCTATTATAATAGTATAATGTCCAGTAATTGTTTATGTCAGCATTTTCAGGTACTAAAATTAATTTAAAATTTATTTTTTATATTAAATAATTTATATAAAAAAATTTTACTCCCGTATACTTTCATGACGTTTAACTCTTTCGAATTTTATACTAGAAGAACCCATTGGACCTAAAATTTTGAGAAATCACAAGAAATAATTTTATACAACAAAAATACATTTAATCCTATAAATAAAATATATGCAGTGACTATCTAATCACCGTTGATCACAAAACACAATAAAAAAAGAGTGAATGTCCAACTCTTTTTATTAATGTTCTAGCCAAGTGGGATGTCTCCCAATCAGAGCATGTAGATGAGGTCGGTTAAACTCTGAGATAGTCACCTGCAAGTTTCATGGGCTCCAAGAAAATGAGGGGTTCCACCTGGAGAAAATACTCTAACGTTCAAGTCAATAAGAGTATAAAATATAGTGAATATAGTGTAAAATATGAGTTAAAATTATTTCCTGTGAGTTGTGGTTCTCATGTTGTTGTGTGTTGGAGTTATTCTCCTTGTATGTTCCTTTATCACGTCATATTCTTTCCCTCATATATGATAATGTTCTCCCCACTTCTCTTTATATCTAGTCTTGTTTTGAGCTATATATACGGAATATCGATATAAATTCAGATATCGATATCAGATCCACTTTCACTCTATTATTGGGCTCGGCCCATGACCTCACAATTAGTGATCAAATTACACTTTTATAGACTTTATTTAAGAGGAAAAGTAAAATGTGAATTAATAGTTTTATTAAAAATAAACCTTAAAAAGTAGTAACCAAGTAGGCAGTAGTTAAAAGTGTTATTATTTTAATAAATATTTAATATTTTAATTAAATATTTATAGGCTTATAACATTAGATAAACCTTACTAGTCAAATTGTATATATATTTTTGGTTTAAATTGTTTATCATACACATTTAATAAAAGGTATTTAGTTTAAAATATCCACACATATCATATTCAATATATATATCCACACATATTTTGTGGTCGCATGATGACTTTAGAAAATTATGTGTATTTTCATAAAATCCTAACCATTCAAATAAAATCTAATGATTTAAATTTATAATAGACCACACTTCTCTTGACAAAACTACTGGTTGAAAGAACAATAATGAAATAATTTAATTTTATCAAGATAATTTTATCAAGAACAATAAATTCTACGTTAAAAGTCAAGATAAAAATATAATGATTTTTTTAATTCTTTATCAATTTCCAAAGCCCCCCGTAACAAATTTTCCAACCCCTACGGAAGTTCCAATCTAACCTTTCTTTTTTGTACTAGGTTGCTTTCTCGGTTCCTCTCCGTTTTTATCCACTATTCAATATTCATGTGACTGACTGTTCATTGACAACTTTATTCAACAAAAAAAGAAAAGCGTGTTTGAGGTTTTATTTATTTATTTATTTATGTATCCCCTTGTTTCACAGTGGTTCCTCCATGCCCTTGGTCTTTGATTGTGAGCTACAATAAATAACTCCCTTCCAAAGTTCACACTTCTATTTGCATCCTTATCTCTCTCTCTCTCTCTCTCTCTCTCTCTCTCTCTCTCTATATATATATATATATATATATATATATCTTCTTTTACTCCCTCTTCCATTCAAAACTCCCTCTTCCATTCAAACACCCTCTATTTCTTTTTCCATAACTTTTCATCCTTCTCTTCCAACATGACCAAGCTCACAGCCTTGTTCTTCACCCTGTTACTGTTCTTCATGCTCTCCCATGCCATACGCCCTGAACCAGCTTTTCACCAGGAATCTTTGACAAAACCGCTCCAGCAGGTTGGGTGAACTTTAATTATACCTAGAGTAATTTTAGAGTTATTCTTTATCTTTGTCATTCATTTTTTCTAATTCAATAGTATATATACAGACACACCAATATATTGATGGCGGTTAAATACTGATATTCATTGATGTCATATTTTGCAGAGAGTTGAGGCGGTTGATGAGAGCTGTGAAGGTTTTGGAGAGGATGAATGCTTGATGAAGAGAACACTTGCTGCTCACGTTGACTATATTTATACGCAGCAGCATAAGCCTTGAAGAAGAATATGAAATTACTCTATTAGTAGTACTATATTGCATCCATAATTTCACGTATGCAATGATAGGAGTGGGATATGTTTGATTATTTACAGTACTTTAGAAGTTGGTAACTGGTTCATTTGTTTGGAATTCAGAAGTGTGTTTTTCCTTCTCTTATATGTATATTTAAACTGAAATTTCATGGAACTATCTTTCTTGTTCATAAAGTACATTTGGTCGGTAGTCGTAAAGAAGAGTTTCTTCTTTCTTTTGACATTCATCTCTGACTGTCTAGAATTTTTCGTATTTGCTTTATTCTTTATTAACTTAGTTATATATCGATCATGGACTAGTGGAATCACACATAAACCCACAACGCCATGTATATATGGGTAGCAAATAATTCGAAAAGCAATCAGAAGTATTTTTTTAATTCAGGTTCTGATGAACTGATGAAATAGCCTCATAAAAGCCATAAAATGAATGAGTAAAATCTTGTATGTTTGACAAACATAGAAAGAAGCGATTCAACAAATCCCATGAAGGTACTGAGGATTTAATGTTGCTTTGGCAATTTAATTTGTGTGACAAGTGACAGCTGAAGAAGCTAAAGACGTGATAATGGCAAATTGCTTAGGTAACTGTAACCTCCTGGATTTAATGCATGTTATGGATCACACTCTCTGGAGCACCCAGTATTTAATGTAATTCAACCACTTAGGTGACTTCTTTAGTTTGGGAGTTTGATCAAATTGGTTGATGGTTGAGCTTGAAGTTATAACTCAGACTTCATTTAAATCATCCCCCATCGGACATGTGAATGAAAAGGCATGGAAGAAATAAGAGGCTAGAAAAAGAGGCGTATCAACTCTTTTGCTGTTTGTGTAGCTGTGAGCTTTCAAAATCACGATTCTTAAAACAATTATAGTTTTTCTTTTAGAAAATAACTGTAGAGGTTAAAAGGTGGCTTAGTTGATCAAACCTTTGTCACCCCTACCAATTTGTTAAACAAATGGAAGTAAAGTATTGTTCCACATATTTAGACCAAGTCTAAGTGCAAGTTTACTTTAATGGTTTGTGTAGAAAAATGTTTGTATTAAAAAATTCAAAAACGTTTTGTTAACACTCTCAATTGACGTTTTGTTAACACTCTCTATTGACACTATCAATGTGACAAAAATATGACGTGACAAGGATAATTTTGTAACAATAATGATTTCAGAAGCACGTAGGAGATTGCTTCTCTCAACTCTTGTCCACCACCACCGAGAACTCCTCCGGTGACGCTCATCTCCATATTTTGACTCTGTTGCCTCCTCGACAAGTTCCTCTGCTGCGAGACCGAGTTATAAGTTGTTGTTCTCATGGGTCGCGACCCCTCCCAAATCGTCAAGCGAGATCATCATTGTCGCGTTCGATGTGACGGCGCATTGGGAACAACTTCGCCGCTAACAGCAAGGACCGCGTGCGATCGCTGTCGTGGACGTACGATGGCGCGGAATTGGTTGGCGTTGAAACAGATACACACGACTCTCAGAATGATGTCATTTGATGATTCGACTATCGGAAGGTCCTTCACTGCGGAGATCGAAAGCGAAACTCTGAATTTGGGTCATATATTACATTGATTATTAATAAGAACTGATGTTATATATATATATATCGTGCTACTCATTTGCACACAATCTCAATCCGCTACGTCATTGTCACGTCTGCTGCATCAAATGTGTGTTACTGAGAGTGTCAATCTTTCATGACTCTAACAAATTTCCTAGCCATTAAACTTATATTTTAATTTTAATAAGAAAATAATATTAAAAGTACTAACAAAACCTTTGGTTGGTTTGTTCAAGTTTCGTTGCCAAACCGTTTCTTTTGATCAATGAATTCTATTTGCATTTTAGAAAAAAACTTCCAAAACTTATCTAAATTTTATACTTTTGGAGATTGGCTAAGAAATTGAACGTTTCCATTTTGTCGTCAAGTTGGTTATTAACAAGTCAGTTTAGTAAAATAATGAAAATTGAAAATCAAAGTTAAACAAAAAACATCCAACTTTATTAGATTGGGAAATTTTATTTCATCTATACCTATAATATCTATGAATTCCTCAACTAAGTCACTACTAAAAATTCATTAAATAAAAAATTAATAAAAAAATATTTCATTATCAACTTAGAAACTATTTTAAAAATTACAAATTTTGATATTCAAATTATACTTATTTAATACTCAATAGATATCCAAAAAGATAGTAGTGCGGGATAATCCGTCCAATTTAACCGTTTTGAATTTGATCAGTTAAAAATGGGTCCAATCTTGTATAATTTTAAATTTGTGGACTGAGTCATATAAATAAAAAATGTATTTTTTTATAATTTTTTAATTTCGAATTTAAATATCTTATAAAAATAAGATTTTATTATAAATATAACAATTATAAAAAAAAAGTTAAAGATTAATGATCTATTATTTGCAACAAATAAATAAAAAAGACATATTATGGAAAAATATATATACTAAAGTGAATAATGATATTAAATCTATATTTATACTTGTAAATATATAATATTAATAAAAATATTTAATCATATTTAATATGCAAACTATTTAAAAGACTAAAAAATTAATGCGACAACGCCTAGGATATTGGGCTAACTTACATAAACTAACAAACCTTTGCGAACCGAGGAGGTCTATCTCATCCCTATATTTTTTTCACAGCAAACTACGAATTGACCTATCCTGTAATGTTATCCATATATCTAATCTAGTAAGTAATTATATTAATATTTAAAATTAATTATTTTAGTGAGTAGTTCTTCAAGATCAAAATTTTAATTATTATTTTAAATTTATAATCTAATTTAGTTTCTAATTACCTTAGTGATTTACTTTTTAACAATCGATTAAATCTCAATAAACAATTTTTCTATAGTTATATTTTCGAAGGACTTATATTTAATTTTATATTACTATTTTAATGTGTTTTTTTATTTCTTTTTACTCAAGAGTTTTTATAATTACTTTGAACTATTTATATCTTATCTCCATATTATATCACTACTACGTATTGTATTAAAAAGTCATTAAATAAATTAGTGGAAATAAAATATAGTAAAATCTTATTAAAATGTTACAAAAGATTAGTATCTAAAATGAACAATACAATTTGCAAATTAAAAAGGCTGGCGTTTAAGTTCACTTAGTATTTGGTATAAGAAATTAGTATTTATTATATTTAGTGTACTATTTATGGGTTCTGCATACGTTGGAAAAACAAAAAAACAAAAGAAAAAAAACCTATTAAATTCGTTCCTTTTATATTTAAATAGATTCAGATGTAGAATTACTAAAAATTATTTAAAAGTAGAACTAAAGTGGATACAAAATTATAAACGATTTATAAGATAAAAAAACTTATTTCTCAAAAAATTATATATATATATATATATATATATATATACACACAATATAATCTATTATAAATTATTATTTAAAAGAATTTTAGATGAAATGATATTTTTTTTACAAAGTGATAGAAAGTCTTTAATACTTTGATTGGATTGGAGAGTGGAAAGTTAAGGGTGTGGAGGAGTAGAAGTGTGAAGATTTAAGAAGAAAGTTAAGAGTGTTTGAATTGGGATATATGTTAGGGTGAATATGTGAGAAAATGTTGTTTGAATGAAGAGTTTGTTTCAATGCATTAAGTTTCACAAAACCATGCTTTTATATAGGTCCTAAATGAACAACATTATTTATGACTTATATACTCTTAAGACACTGCATTCATTGCATTCAACACGTTTATGTGGTCAAAGAGATTCTTTATGCCAAAGTCAGGAATCACTGAAATGGAATGTCGTGTTGTCATGCATGGCATGCTCCTATACAATGGTGCTTTTGTCGTCGTGCATGGCATGACAGTGGAACTGCTACTGATAAATTCACTTTAAAAAAAGTGAACAAAAAATAAGTGCAACATAGTATTTTTCGTATATAACGTGACTTTCTCTCACAAATCTCTCTTTTCTCTTCAAGTTTAAGAGGACCAACGACTCCCTCCACCTTCTCTCCTTCCTCTTCTTCACCCTTAAGTTTGCACTAAACCAAACAAGAATGACACTCTCTCATCCATCTTCAACTAAAATAATACTCTTTAGAATCAAATAATGTGTAAAGGATAATATTACATTGCTTTGATTATAACATCATCCTCTTAAATATTTTGATACATACATAAACATCTCAGAGAAAAAAAATGTAAATATTATAGATAATATTGATATAAAAAGAAATATTAGACATTGATTTGATGTTTTGAAAAAATAGTCATCTATCATTGCTCTTTCTCTATAGTGGTTTTTTTTTGCTTTATGTTTACTTCGAGCAGCATTGATGAATTAAATATGATATTTCTTTGAACCGGAATGTTTTGTTAAGAGAATCAGTTCTCAAATCCACTCTAGAACAATTGCTCTGAACTCAGTGTGTTTCTTTTACAGGTATCTTCAGATTTCTCTCCTGATTCCAAATTATTTGTTTTGTTTAAACTAAAACAAAAAAGCCTCTGCAATCATCTACATTCGTATGAGTTGAAGTTGTAATATGTTAGGTGACATTTTGGTACAATTGATTTCAGATAGGAGTATCAAAAAATATTATAATTTGTTAAAGATTACTCATCAATTAAAAATAAAAATATATTTATAATATACAAATAAGTATAAATATTATTTTATGTAAAATTAAATTAAATTTAATATTATTTTTTAATATAATTTAACTTATCAGATCACATGTTGTTATCATACCCCTGTCACAACATCCATGAATAATGATAAGAATGAAAATAAAAATGTATTTATTTTATAAAAAGAAATAATAGTATATTATGTGAATACTGTTTATCTTTGCCAGACGTAGCTTTCCCTCGCACTATACCACACACTACGTATAAATGTGAAATGCAATTATTGGTTAGCCATAATTAATAGTCATCTACGACTAAAAAGTTATTATTACATGGCTCAATAATTCCGCAGCTATATAAATTGGTAGGAATCAAAACATACCTTATTTAATTTCAAATCATTCTTTCTATAGATTCCCTTACCTGTACGTTAACTAAAACCTATCTTCATCTGTTAATGATTCAAAAGTTTTGTCCATGTTTTAAAAATTTTCCTTGCACTTTTTTAATTTGTTAGTTTACACTTCACTGTCAGTTGATTTTCCGTGTTCCATTTTGCTTACAAATCTTAATTAACCCTTTTCGCTTTTTGCTTTTTTTTTTCTCTCTTATATTTTTAGTGGTTAATGTGTAAATACATTAATTTATATATTCACACATTATTTAAGTTAAACTCGTCATATGATTGTTTAAATTTATGGGAAGTGTTAGATTTATATTCCATTTTTTAAGTGGATGGAATTCCATGAAAAGGAGATAAGTGAGATGAAAGAGAAACAGGATATTTAATATAAATAACTCTAAAATTATTTTTAATAATTTTAAATTTACAATTAAATTAATTATTTAAATGAGACAAGTATAAACAAGAGGAATAACTTATATGCATAAAACACTTATAGATATGTGGTTTTATTTGTAGAGTTTAATTCAATTTATCTACGGACTCCGTAGGTAATGTTAACATATTTTATTTTTAAAATTTTAATTATTATTTGAATTTTTTATTAAATTATTATTTTTTGTCAATTTTTATGATTATTATTGATAATTTTTATATATGCTACAATTATAATTAATGTTAGAACTAAACTCCAGCAGGTGGGACTTGAACCAGAAATGTCCATAGAAACTTTAACCATTACACCAGTCAAGTTTTGTTGTCATGTTAAGATTATTATTATATTTATGAGTACGATTATCAATATTAATTTAATTAATAAAATTAAAATTAATAACATTCTTAATATTATTAAATATTATTAATATTATTAAATATTATTTAATATGATTAATATTATAAATATTTATTAATATTATTAAAAATTTATTAATATTAATAAATATTATAAATAGTGTTAATATTATTAATATTATAAATAGTGTTAATTTTATATATATTTTTATTAATAGTATTTATATTATTAATGTTATTATTACTGATATTATTAATTTTTTTATATTACTAAT
>Ga0123342_1003589_pt1 | contig 24758 bp, 17 predicted proteins | sample Turbeawhitnodule_FD_89960 | JGI IMG/M metagenome (GOLD analysis project Ga0123342, IMG submission 89960) | Root nodule microbial communities of legume samples collected from Mexico - Turtle bean Mexico white nodule | ecosystem: Host-associated > Plants > Roots > Nodule | place: Mexico: Nepantla... | reverse complement strand
GAACAAACTCGAAACTCAGAGCACACATGGTAAACCTTATAAGCAACAAAGAAAGCGTAAACCTTTCCTCATGTTAGAATATATGGCCTTAAATGAGAGGGGGGGTGAATTGTTTAAGAAAGAAGTGTGGGGGGGGGGGGGTGAATTGACCTTTTTAAAAAATTCTTGCAGAATCAACTTGTGTGGGGTAAATTGTTTTATCACAGTACACAGAAAATAAATCGATTTATTTGGAAATGAACAAATTTATTTTGGCACTGTTTATGTTTGAAAACGTTTATATCAGCCAAGTTATTCTCGAGGTTATACAGATTAATTTGCAAGTCACACACACACTGATATTAAAGAGAAAAACAGTGAACAACAAAAACCAGTAACCTTCAACTTTTAAGCAAGTGATTGAGGTTCAATTATTAGCTTGACAATCAATTGGGTAACCTTTCACAATCAACTTGTTCCAGTTGTATTTAACAGATCATATATTTTCTTCATAGAACCAAACTGATTTTCCAGAAAATAAGAACTGTTTGAACAAGCCCAGAAAGAACAAATTTATTTTTAATTGAACAGATTTAATTTCTGGCAAATTAGCAGATAAGCAAGAATTCGAGTGCAGGGATGAAGAGAAATGAACACACAACAGTTATATTGGTTCACTCAAATGAGATACATCCAGTCTCACCTAATCCAAGGTGAAATCCACTAAACAAAACGTACCAAACACACTTACACAACCACTGTTCTTGAACCCTACAAGAAACTTGACATACTTGCTGAAAAACACTATTTTAGCACACACACACACTCTTCAAGAAACCAAATCAAGAAGAGTTTACAATCACACTTTTACAAGAAAAGAACTATGAAACGAATACACCTGATAGAGGATGCAGAAATCTGCCTTAAACCAGTAGAACAGATTGCTCAAACAGTAGCAGCACCTCTCACCAAGCCTTAGAACCAAACAAGAACAAGCACACTTTTGATTTTTGAAATCTTTCAAGAACACATGCTAATTCTCTGTAAATCCTTAATTCTCTAATGTAAAACTTGTTTTCTCAAATGTATGATTCACTTTTAAACGCAGGAACAAGTTTTCTTTTTATAGAAAAACAACTTATAACATATTTTCAAAAAACAGTTAAAGCTGTTATAAAAAGAACAGATTGAAAATAAAAAGAACATATTTATTTTCAAAAGCAGTTAGAGAATTTGTTATGTGAAGGAGACTCAGTCAACCATTCTGGTGCAGGGACAAAACGAAAAAACCGTTTAAGATAAACATGGCACCATACTAAAAAGAATCTATTCATTTACAGATGAACAAATTTATTTTTCAAAACGATAACAGAAAAGACTTAACTATCGAAACACAATCGTTTTGAAAGAGAGAAGACTTAGTCAAAATACTTGATGCACAAAACCTGATTTTCACAAAAGCCTTAGTCAATGCATCAGTTTAAAAAAGAATCTGTTTATTTAGAAAAGAACAAATTTATTTTTATGCAGTAAAGGTGTTTTTTTGCAAAACATGTGAAAAACAGTTTCAGAAAATTTGTGCTTACTCTTATCACATGGTCAGGGGTTAAGAGGTGAGTTACCTAGCAAAAAGCCTACTCTTAAACAACCTCTAACCTATACCTAAGACATTCTTAAAGCAAATACAACTATACATGAAATGTACACAAATGGCTTCATCAAACACATGTCTTGAAGAGGCAGCAACCATCTTTAACAGCTTGGACGACTATAAATCTGACGGTTCGAGTTACGAGTGGGTTGATCCACATGTCTTGAAATCCCTACTTTCTTCATGGATTCCAATAATCTAGATAAATATTTATCCAAAGTTGTTTTCTTAAAGCTTGATTCACCTTTGGATGCGCTGATGGCTGACATTTGCGACTACACCGACCAAGTTTGCCATGCTCGGGAAAACACACCTCACAATTTCATTTTTGTTTATAATACTTCCCTTCGATGACTTACATATCATCCTTCCCTTCGATGACTTCACCATGGGGGTCCTTCAGATCCTCAAAGTGGCGCCAACCCAACTACACCCTAACTCGTGGGCGACTCTCCAAGTGTTCTGTATTCTTTGCGATATCTTTAAGATTATTCCTACGCCTCAATCGTTCTCCCGACCAAGTTCTCCCGTGAGTTGGTTGTCTTTGTCAAGTCGACCAAGGAGTATTTGTTTTGCACCTTTCACCACTTCGTACAAAATTTTTAAGGAAAAATACTTCAAAATATTTGTGGAGTCAAACGACCGAGATTATTTTTATACTACGGAGGGTGAACAAAATTTCCTTTCCATTGGACACAAAATCCTACCCAAATTGTCATCTGGCCGAGGTCGTCAATGTTAACACTGGACCAGTCATTTCTTGTTGTTTTTGACCAGGTCCCCTATAAGTTACCTACGCGGGAGTTGATAGCATTATACGGGTCGTCTAAGAAATGGACGAATTTTACTGGTATGTAGATTTCTTATGTACATGGTTGTATTCATTATGTTGATGGTGTTTAATTCGTTTGTGTCTTGCAACTATCATGATTCAGATGGATGTAGCTTTGGGAAACTTCATGACCAGTTTGAGGTGTCAGGCGGCTAACAGAAAAATAAGCAATTTCAAGGCGATTGAGAGGGGTAACTTGGTCGTTCCGGTTGATGTTATCCCCCCAAGCACCAATGCTCCTCCACTGAGTCGAAAGAGGGGTTTTCCGACAAAGATGGTCCAACAAAACGCAGAGGCGGGGTCGTCTTCTCAACAACCTTCTATGCTCAACCCCCTCCTACAAATGGTGTTAGGGGTGCAAATTGCAATTACACCAAAGGATGAAAGCGTTTTGGCGACCGTTCCGACCAAAAACTTGATTTCGGAATGGATCGAGCTACAGAGTCGGACGCTGGTGGTTGGCAAAATTCTTGGATAAGAGTTAGAAAGTACCACGAATGTGGTTATACCGAAGTTAAAAATGATGCTGGCCAAGTCGACCAGTTCTCTGAAAGTGACCTTGGAGGTGTTTGAAGCATGGAAAGAAAAAGGACGCCAAGAGAATATTGTCGCTGAGAAGGCCCAGGAGGCACTAAAGGCTGAGGTAGAGTTGATAAAGGTTGAGCTTGCTAAGGAAAAGGCAGAAGCTGAATAACGGTCGGATCGACTTGGTGCAAGTCAATTGCTTCTGTCTTTTTCTTTCTCTTTCCCTTTGTTGGCGCCTTCAAATTGATGAATCCTATGATAGTCAATGTGTTCCTCTATCTGCATGAACTTAGTTGCCTGGTTTCTCAATTCATCCATGTTTTTGGCCGATCTATTGATTAAGCTTTCGGAGAATCGACCTGGGCGAATTGTTGAGACAAGGTGATGCATGTCAAACTCGGGCATCAAGTTCTTGATAGCTATTCAAACTTTGCTGAACCTATCCATGAATGCTCACAAAGATTCTCCTTTTTCTTGTTTCACGTTAAGGAGATACATGGACGAGGTGTGATGTGGTCGGCTAGTTGCATATTATATGATGGACTTTGTTGTTAGAACTTTAAAAATCCCTATGGAGTTAGGAGGGAGCCCGGTGAACCGGCCGAGCGGTCCCCCTTGAAGGAACGCAGGGAAGACCTTGCACCTTAGTGCCTTGTTGGTTGTGTAAAGAGTCAAATGTGTTTTGAAGACATTTACATGCTCATCCGGATCAGTGGAACCATCATAGGGTTTGATAGTTAATCCTTTCTACTTGGGAGGGAGTGGTGTGTTCATTATTTAGTTTGTGAACAGATGTCCCCTCGGATCTTCCTCGTCTTCCGACAGATGAGTGTTTCTGGAACTCTGGTGAGTTTAATGGGTTTGGTGGGTTGTGTTAGAATGTATGGCTTTAAACTAGGGGGGGGGGGTGAAAGGTTTAAAGAGGGTTTTCGCAAACTTTTTAGTCTAGAATGAAATTTCTTTGAGAAAACTTGATTCAGAACTCAGTTTGCCAAAAACACAAAGCAATTAAGCATAGGTTGTTTATACCAGTTAAACTATACAAACTGAAATTAAAGAGTTTAAGAGATAGAGAGATTGCACACACAGTTTATACTGGTTCACTCTTAAACCAAGAGCTACATCCAGTCTTCCCAGAAACCATTGGGGGAATCCACTAAGTAATCAAACCTAGATTACTTACACACACCTCCAAAGAAGTGACCTTGATCCCCTCAAGACACACACTTCCTTTGGCTCAGCACATACACCACCAAGAATGTTGATCTTGACAACCACAAGAGCACACAACACTTCTTGGCCTCACACAACAGAGTTTACACAATGTATAGAAGGATTACACTTGTTACAGAATGATATGAAATCAATACAAGATGAAAATCCTATTTCACTCTCTCTTGATCAAAGCAATCTCAAGGCAATCTTTTACTCTTGAAAAGCAAAATCAGTGAAAAACTCAAATATGTTTTTCTATGATTAAATCTCAGTTCTTGTTTTTTACAAAAGCTGAAAAAACTCTTTATATCTTTAAAAGATTGGTCAAAGCATTTAAAACAGGAGCGCATTTAGTTATAAAATCATTTAAAGCTCAGTTAAAGCACAAAACAGTTTTCTGTTATGGTTTGAAAACAAACAATCGATTGAATGCTCGAATCAATCGGTTGTTTTGGTTTGGTAGCAAGTCAACCACCAAAAACAATTTTCAACCTTTCTCAAAATACCTAAGTATAAAACAATCGGTTGTTTCGACAAAATAACAAGTTGTTTTTCACTTAGTTTGAAAAACACTTTCAATTCAAAAGGTTTGAGAATACTTAAGTTTTGGATTCAATCAAGAGTGGATTTACACAGGTAATCTACCCCATATCCTATTCTAAAACACCTCATCAACAACAAGCACATCAAGCCTTCCATCAAACTTAAAGGATTTGGATTCTTTAAAGTTTGAATACACTTGATTCAACGGGTTGGTGGTGGTGCTTGGGATTGTTCTTCTTGCTCACGCCCATCGAGCCGCTGCTGTAGATTTTTGTTCTGGTCCTTCAAAAGGGACATCTCCACCTCATGTCGACTTCATTCTGTAACTGGCCCGCGATACCTTTTTGTCATAATCCATTTGTGCCTGGAGGGCCTGGATCATAGCTATCTGTTCATCTGCCATACGATCGCTATTAGCATTATTCCTTGTTGATACCATCGTTGTCAATTGTAATTTGTTGTTGAATACTACCTTTGCCCCACGGTGGGCGCCAATTATACCTGTATAGGCTGAGGGGCCTAGATAGCTAGATGTACAATTGTTGACGTGTCGGTGATTTCCAAATTTATTCAAGTATTCTTCCTTCAATGTTGATGCTCGGTCGGTTGGGGGTATCTACGAATTGTACTCCAATGCTCAAGTCAGTATTTTGGTTTAAGTGTATTCTAGCAGAATGTAAAACATACCTCATTTCTTCACAGAGGGCTTTATTTATAGTGTTTGGTTTATGGGTCTTGACCCTTATGGACCGAATATCGGTTGTCAATTGACATGCATAATGGTTCCTTAATGCTAGAAATGTATATCTTTCAGTTTAATTAATTTTATTTGTTATTTTGGAAATATTTTCTGTATATTTCGGAGTGTAAGTTGACTCATTCAAAGTCATCATAATTGTTGTTATTATGTACCTTTGTACTATTTGAGTTGGTCAATCGGTGTCATACCGAAATTGACTCGTCCGGTTACACATACATTATACACATTTTTTTATTCATGTTTATTTTTAACAACAAAGATTTTTTTTATATAAAAATAGTGTTTAAAGAATTGCTGCAGAAAATTTAATAAAGTATTTAATTTACTGTTTAAGTTCATTTAAATTAAAAAATGTTACAATGTCTATCACGACCACTACAATAACATCTTCATTAAACAAACAAATTACACTGATCAATATGTTGATGATGAGTTCTGTGTTGACCCAAACATGACTATCATGATTATAAGGATGGAAAATATTTCATTATTCAATTTGACCCTTCAGCTGGGGTAGAGACCCATGTGAATGGGAGATACCTATAGGGTGCCACCTTGGCAACCAACACCAAATTCATAAATGAAAGATTATTGCAACAAGAGGAAATTAAAGATAAAATAGTTAATGGAATATATAAATTTGTCGTGTGAGATAAATCTTAAGAAAGATATAAATTAATTACAAATATCTCTAGGTGATTTGACACATTATTCAATAGAGATTTATCGTTTTTGGTAATAGTTTGGTACCATTTTTTGGTATAATTTGTTTTAGCCTTTTTAGGTAAAGAATTTAAAAGTCAACCTTACCAAAGATGGAATAATACTTATAGATGTAGAAGATGGATGACAAATATTTGCTTATTCACTATTTGCTAGGACTAGGAAACATTAGTGAATTCTATTTGTAGTAGACAATATCTCATAGTTTTGATTCCTCTAAACTTTTTGGTATTTTTTTGGAATTTTTAAAGTCATTTACTATTTTTTAAGACAAATATTAATTTTTTGCATGTTGATTTCGTATTAAATGGGGTTTGATTGGGTTAAAATGTTTAAGAATATGTTTTCTCAAAAAATTGAAACTATAAGAATATTTCGTTAACCATATGTGATATATATCAATTTCAAGAATTTTATAGGTCCTCTATACATTTTATTCCATGAATATAATCTATAGACAGTGAAATATAATCTATGCATTTTAAAGCTTTTATTTTCTAAAATGTAAGAGGAGTATATATGATGAGAAAATTTAATATTACTATACTTTAATTTTATCAGAATTTTTAGAAGTAATTTAGTATTTACTTAAAAAAATTGGAGGTGAAAACTGTTTTTATTTTACAATATGATTATGAATAAATAAATAAATAGGAAAATGACATTTTTTATACATAATAAAAATTGGGGAATTGTATATGTATACTTTTAAGGTTGAATGTGATTTTGACATGGTTTATGGAAAAGAATCAATATTTGTTAAAAATCGTAATTAAAAGAGTAAATATGGAAGAGATAATATGCATGATAATATACTCTACAATCATTTTTTAAATGATTGACTAGAATGTTCCTACTCAAGTAATATGTGGAGAAAAGTATGAACTAATGTGTATAGTTATTTATTATATATTGGTTGAATATTATTTTACTTAATTAATCTTTATAATTGGCATATATTTAGAAAACAAAAATACCTTTCTTTGATAATATGTTCTTTTTTGGGCTGCTGCAATATAAGGTAAAACCAACACTGCCATGAACCATGTGTTGAAATTCCAACTCAAGATTCCGTCCATAATATAAATCTTCCAACCAAAACAACCGTACTTGGTAATCTACGAACATAAAAGTGTTACGAAATTCTGGTCAAAAGGACAGAAAGAGGGATTTTTGTGATTAAAGATTGACAATTACGTACTCATACGATTACTGCAATTCTGGTTTCTGGAGCAGGAACAAGAAACAAAATACCGGCTACACTCGTTAACACGCACCACCTTGTTGGTTGATTCAAAATTATTGTATTGTTTGAAAAGTTTATGATTAAACTCTTTTATGCAGAACTTTTGACTCAAAAACTATATTTTAGTTAAAACAGATGCAATCTAAACACCCACCTTAGATATGATGTTAAAATTAAGGCAGGCTTAGAATGTGAAGAGTTTCTCAGTCAAACGAGAATGTTGTTCCATTTTCTGTCTTTCTCCCAGAGACTTTTTTTCTGTCTCGTGTGGACGTGTGTGTATTTATGTCCTACACCCTTAAGCATTGGCAACTAAGTGTTTTGATTGATTCCACCTAAAGAGGAATTGTATCATGGATGAAGCTAAAAGAATGGAAGAAGGGCTCAGCAGCACTCCCCAGAATGGCGAGTTGAAACAGGAAATTGAAAAAACCAATGGAGATGGAGATTCCATTGAACATGACAGAGACACAAGGAGTACTACACAAGAGGGTGAGTCCACTCGGCAAATAGTGGAGCAAGAACAACCATTGGTGAAGCAAAAGACAAAAAGAGTTGCAACCCTTGATGCATTTAGGGGTCTCACCATAGTGGTCAGTGTTAGATAATTTGTAACTAAAGATGATAATATATTATTTTCTTATGATTTATGTACATTGCGAAAGAGTATCATATGTTAACCACTGTGCACTAGATTATAATATGATAAAAGAAACTTTTTGTTGAAATGATCAATTTTGAAAATTATAATTGTAAACTGATGTGTTTCAATTTACCATTATCAAAATAACTCTATTTCAGTAAAAGATTTTCAACTCATTTTGAAAAGGAAAGAAGTGTGAAAAGTGTTGTTAAGTGTAACTGTTTTTACCTTTGCTAAATGTGCAGCTGATGGTACTAGTAGATGATGCGGGAGGAGCTTATCCACAAATTGATCACTCCCCGTGGAATGGATGTACATTGGCTGATTTTGTTATGCCTTTCTTTCTTTTCATTGTTGGGGTTGCCATAGCCCTCGCACTGAAGGTAGAGGCTTGTGTAGTTGTTGTTTTTGGTCTTGAAGAGGCTCTTGTTTATGAATTTTTCTCTGCATAGTAGTATTATCATAAGATGTTATTCATAGTTGGCTCTTCTTGTTTCAACAAACTATTTTACTTTAAGTAAATTGTACCCAGATTTAAGTAAATTTTACTTTAGCAATTCAGTATATGTTGTATTATTTCATTTATAATTGTGGTTTTAACATGTGACAACACAGAGAATCCCCAGGGTTAAGGATGCTGTGAAGAAGATAATCCTTAGGACATTGAAGCTTCTCTTCTGGGGTGTTCTTTTGCAAGGTAACAAAACTTCCCTAGCTCACTTTCTTAACGCACTTATTGTAGAAGACTAAACTCAAACTTGACAACAGAGGTTATGAAGTTTTAGTGAAGGATTATTTTACCATTGCATGTATCTAATTTACCATTAATGCATATCATGCATTAATTGATTCATGCAAACCCCTCTTTTTATATTCATAGTAGTTGACAATAAGTCACACACTCTTCAATCGACATTGATAAATTGGAGTCGCAGGTGGATATTCTCATGCACCTGATGATCTCTCATATGGAGTTGACATGAGATTTATACGATGGTGTGGCATTCTCCAGGTTTGAATCGAATTAAACTAGTACATGCGGATCTAAATTCCATTATACTAAATTTCCACAGCTCAGTTCTTGAGTAACCATGATTCTGCATATTGTGTCTGTGCAGAGAATAGCCCTTGTGTACTGTGTTGTTGCTCTAATAGAGACATACACCAACAAGCTCAGACCCTATACCCTGAAACCGGGACACCTTTCAATTTTTAGTGCTTATCGATGGCAATGGTGAGAAAAGCAACACATTTCATTCTCAAAACCCCACTAAAATATAAAAAGTTTAATTATATTCTTGTGTGATGATATTCATAGTCTTTAAATTAAACCACTTTTTAGTTGTTGAAAGTTGGTTGAAATATAAACAGTTAATGGGATTGTGAATTTGCTAGGACTTATGACAGACATACATTTGTGTTACATAGGTTTGGGGGGTTTGTGGCATTTGTGATTTACATGGTTACAACCTTCAGCCTCTACGTTCCAGATTGGAGTTTCGTGGATTATAACAGCCACGAACCAAAGAGATACACAGTACATAATCTGTCTCTAGATATTGATATTTTTCTCAAATTTTCAATAGGTTTATGTTCTTTTGTTGATGCTACTTTCCTGATTCTAGGTCCAATGTGGAATACGAGGACACCTAGGTCCTGCATGTAACGCGGTTGGTTACGTGGATAGACAAGTTTGGGGCGTTAATCATCTTTATTCCCAGCCTGTTTGGACACGCTCAAGTGTGAGTTTTGTCTTAGTTTAGCATAAGTTGAAGTTTTATATGGGGTTTTTTTATTATGATGGAGTTATTTTTTTTTTGTTTTTTACCAAAATGGGGTTCGATTAAACAAAATTACAAATTTACACAAGTCGTGCCAATTCGGCACAACCTCTTATGCACAAATCGTCTCAATTAGGCACGACTTCTGCCTTGTCATACTGAAGTCGTGCCAACTTGGCACGACTTCTGCCCTGTCATACTGAAGTCATGCCAACTTGACACGACTTCTGTCACGTCATAATTTTTTTAATTTTATTGTTTATATATTGGATACTAAGTTATGTAGTGTTAAAAATTAATTTGATACATAATTTTCTAAGAGTGTTAGTTTTAAGGAACAAAAAATTGGATAATCTTGTATGGATCATGTTTGACGGTAATGTAATACAATAACTTGATTATTTGATTAATTAAAAAATGAAGAAAACTGTTATTGAATTTGGAAATAAATAGATAAATGAAAATTTATTGTATTTGAAAAATAAATAGAGAATTATTATTGTGAATTTACAAAATAAATAGCTTGAGAAGTAATGATTTTACAGAACACGTAATGATGAGAAGAGATTAATTAGAACTAAACAAATTATGACGTGGCAGAAGTCGTGCCAAGTTGACACGACTTCAGTATGACAGGACAGAAGTCGTGCCTAGTTGAAACGACTTCAGTGTGACAGCGCAGAAGTCGTGTGGCACAACTTCAGTATGACAAGACATAAGTTGTGCCTAATTGGAACGATTTGTGTATATGAAGTCGTGCCGAATTGACACAACTTGCCTAAATTTGTAATTTTTTTTAAACGGATCCCATTTTAGTAAAAAGCAAAAAAAAAAAACCATGATAGTCAAAAACCCATTTTATATTGCACAAATTAATATCTATCACCATAATTAAGGAATATAGGTATTTACTCATTAGTAAATTGTACATTAATTTATATCAATACAACCTATAAAAAAAGTCTAGATAATGAATATTTATTATGAATAATTATTTATAGAGTTTTAGGTAGAATGATGTATTTTTTGACAAAACGTTTTACAGGCATGCACACTGAGTTCTCCAGCTGAAGGCCACTTCCGTAAAAATGCTCCATCTTGGTGTCGTGCTCCTTTTGAACCAGAAGGCTTGTTGAGGTTTATAAGTAGTACCCTTGTGATTTCTTTTTTAAAAATATTCTGTTTTAAACTTCTTGAAAAACTATTGCAGTAGCTTTTCAAGTTTGTTTAATGTTATTATAATTTTTTTTAACATATTTTTATTAAGAAAAGGTAAAATAGGTACTGACAAACTAACCCTCCATATAACTCTGTTTTCTGTGCATAATTCATGTCCTAATCAGCTTATCTAAATCTATAGTTAAGTTGGAATGTTGATTATATGAAAACCCTTTATATAGTGAATTGGACATCTACTACCAGAAAAATAAAATAATAACCAATCATTAATCAATCTAAGCTTTCAAAACATGTTTAAATTGTTCTGTGTTTCTCTTTATGTAGTTCCATATCAGCTATCCTCTCTGGTATCATTGGCATCCACTATGGACATGTCTTGATTCACTTCAAGGTTACACACTTTACACAATAATGTCCCATGCCTTGTACTTGTTCACACACTAAGTTTTTTCCTTCTAAATTTTTACTTGTTCACTCACTAAGTTTTTTCCTTCTAAATTTTTACTTGTTCACAGGGTCATTCCGAGAGGCTCAAGCAATGGCTCTCATTAGGGTTTTTCTTATTGATCATAGGCATCATCCTTCATTTTACAGATGGTAAGGCTACTAAGACATGTCACATTTGTTATATATATGTATATACTTTTGCTGAAAATATGTGACAATATTTCCATGGAATATGGCAGCAATCCCAATCAACAAGCAACTCTACAGCTTCAGCTATGTTTGTTTCACAGCTGGGGCAGCTGGAATTGTCTTCTCTGTATTCTACTTACTGGTATGCAATGTGATCATTCAATCTGATAGCTTAATTTCAAATGTTAGTTATGGTTCTGTTTGATATTGATAATTAATTATGATTCTTATATAGTATTTCTGAAAATGAAACAGATAGATGTTTGGGACCTTCGTACTCCATTCTTGCTCTTGGAATGGATAGGAATGAATGCAATGCTAGTGTTTGTTATGGCAGCACAGGGCATCTTTGCAGCATTTGTAAATGGATGGTATTACAAGGATCCAGATAACTCACTAGTAAGAACCTCACCTTTTGACTTATATTATACATGCTGTCTACTTTAATTTACCAGTCATATCTTTCTACCTTGTTTTAAGCTAAAGTTGCTATATTTTCTGTCATAATCAGTCTTATTATACTTCAAAAATGATGATTTTGAGGTTATATTTCTTGCATTTTGTACATTTCATGACAGATATATAAGATAGGATGGATAATGAAATTCACTAAATATGGAAAACAAAAGCATTATTTTAAAATATTAGAATTAAAACTAATTTGAACTCTGAAGAAATATCTTTTTTTTGTCTTCAGTTAGATTTCAAGTAGCTTGACTAAAATGCTGACAATTTTTATTGCATATGAAAACCATGAATCAGGTAAATTGGATTCAGAATCATGTGTTTATCAATGTTTGGCACTCAGAGAGGTTGGGAACTCTGTTATATGTCATATTTGCAGAAATCACTTTCTGGGGTGTGGTGGCTGGCATCTTCCACAAATTGGGAATATACTGGAAACTGTAATTAGCAAATTATACAATCAACAATGTTAATTAATAGATACAAAATAGTGCAATATCTGAATTGTTCTTTGCAATGATTGTCTCTCTATAGTCCATATAATCCAAGTTTTAATCACTTCTTTCTTATGATTTTTCTCTCCCCCAACTTGCCAAAAAGGGTTGAAAAAAAAGGATCATTTGTCTCAAGTGATTAAGTTGATGATACTTTGTAACTGGTTCTGGTTCAAATTCTAACTCCAAATCAAAATAATAACTTGTCATAAAGGGTTAATGATGATCCAAATTCCAAAAACAAAGCAAAGAAAAAGACACACCTTGCAACCCCTCTTTGTTTTTCTTTTTGGTATCATTCAGCTAATTGTGGATGGACCCTGCAATACTATTTGCCAAACTCTCTATAAAATTGGTTAGTTGGTAATTTCTTACCTTTACAAGTGAACCAGTTGTCAAGCAAAATATGAACGCAGAGCACCAAAATATCTACCACAAGCATGAAAAGAATCATTTGATTTGTACCATTGCACATGGAGCTTCTATATGATAATGACATTTGAAAACGAAAACAAAAAAAGATCCAAAAATATCAGTTTTCACGTGATTCTTTATTCTTATATCTATCTAAACTATATATATATAAGAAAAAACATATTAAAAGGAAGTCCTAAAATACCCACATGTCAATAGTACAGTGTTTCTTTTTAATTAGTTTATGAATTTTATTCAACCAAAACAAATATAATTGTGAGTTCTTGGTATTTACATTAACAATTCTTAGATCTTCAATTTAGAATATGATAATAGCTAGCCGATTTTACATAAAACAATCAATTTCAATTAACAATATACTATAAAAGGATTAAATTTAATTTTTATAGTTACTAAAATAGCATTTTGTTTAATGAAAATGCATAGAGAAAGTTGTGTATTTTGTATAGATTAACTTGTAAATTTCACAAAGTAACATTTGAAAAGAGCATTAATTAATAAATAATATATAACGATTTGAAAAGCAATAAAGTGTGGTGTAATGCATATAATGTCAAAGAAACTCTAAAAGGGTCATAAATATAAATTGAGATAAAAGTAAAAGTCTAAAAGCAGTGAAATAATTGTAGAATAAATTATCAAAAACATAAATTTAAATCTTTATAACTTGGAATGAAAATAACTTACAGGTAATTAATACAAAATGAAGCAAAGTTTGACTCTTAAAAAAGAATACATAAAAGTGGTGAGAACACGTACATGATAAAAAAAAATACTTTCATAAACTCTCTTTCTTCTATTTCTAGTCTTAACGAGCTCTTTAAAGGAATTTCCTTTAATTTAACCAATTTTGTCTAATATTATCATAAGATATCTCAACTTATATTACTTTAATCGAATTTTTATTTTAATTATAATTAATTATTTCGCTTAAATAATGATAGGTTGATAGTGTTTTGCGATAACTAATTTAAAATATATACAATAATTATTATTAATTAACTGTGCACAAAAGTTACATACTGTATTAAATCAACTCATTAAAATAATACCTGGTCGGACACAAATAACATTCCGAATTTTTTTTTCTTATTATTTAATTATCTCCCTTTCTTTTGAATATTTTATGTAAATTATGAACTTTGTGTATATTCACTTTATTAACAAGAAAAAAAATGAATTATCTTAAATATAAGATCTTTAATATAAAACAAAAGAAAAAAAATCCCTGAATAGAACTTTATCCTTTCCTTTCTTTGATATCCTTGGGGACACCTTATCAACATCTAAACTAATTCAATAATGTTCTATTTATTATTATTGTCTTTCCATTCTATTTTTTTTTTTCCAACAATATACCTTAAATGTGAATGTTATTTGGGTTATTAATAGTTAAAACTATGTTAAGGTTAGATTTATTACTGCTACCAGAATAGGAAAAAACTGGACTGGTATACTAATCACTTTACAATATTTCATTTCATTTTCACTTATAATTAATAGCTCTGAGCAAAATTCTCTCATCCAAAGTCTTCTACTTGTTACTGCCTTCTCATTTATATACATTAAGTTAGAATTATAGAAAAGCTGAAAAGCATGGTGTAGCAAAAGCTACCATTTTTGCATACTACACATTTCACAATTACTCCTAATAACAACAAACTATATTAAACACAGCTATCTGTACACAGGTAGAGAGGTTCATCCAATCCAAAGGATGCAATGTCAGTATGGCAACCATGTTACTCCCAACCCATCAGCATTTTCCAAACTCCCTCCTCAATCTTGTTCCTTGGAAAAGATAACCCCTCCCCTTCATCAAGCAAGACTCTATAAACCTCCCACTCACGATCTCCAATTACATGTCTCCCAGTTTTAGCCTGTGATAACAATGAACCACAATATAGAAAACAAGTAAACACAAATGTATCAAGTTGCTAGAACAAAAAAACATAAAAGTATGTGAAATCTAGTAAAACTGACTTCTGTTTGTGAGCAATGTGAATGATTCAAGAAAGTGGGAAGTTATGACAGTGGAAATTCAAATTATGACTTCAGTAAAGAGTAGGAAGCGTGTTAGGATCAGTGATTACCGAAAAGATGCAAGTGCCGAGCATTTTGAGTGCAAGAGTGATATCATGAAAAACAAGAGGCCGGCCCTTGCCAGATAACTCCACTGGATTTGCAACCAGAAGCTCGGTATCCGGGCCCCTACTCACAATGGCTACTCTGAGTGGTCGAAATAGTTCCATTCTAAGGCGTGATGACAATGAATTCTGCTTGTTTGGGTCAACAATCTTTTTGCCATCTGCTTGCATGATGAACAAGTCAATCTCACATTTTCCTCTAGGTTTTGTAGTGAAACGCCCATAAGAAATCTGGTTGAAAGACAAATAAGGTTGTACCCTTAGGATACTAAAGATGACTAAGTATATGTAAGCCGGTGTTCATTAAGCTTAGAAACACAAAGGCAAATAGACTGAGTAGAAGGAAAGTGAAATTTCATTTTGTGGTATGTAAGTACAAAAACAACAAATTGAAGATGAAATGAAGTCTAGGTTTATCAATTATTTTTCTGATGACAAATCAATTTATAGCAGCATAAAATCAACTCTAAGAATTGTAGTATTATTAAGATTTCAAATTTCTGTACCTGAATGTTGTAGTCTTTCAGAGTTCTCATGATGTCATAAAGTAGACCTTTGTGGTCTTGGCACATAATTTGGACAAGGGTGTGAGCAGGACTAAGCGTATTGTCCATCGTGACAGAAACATAATCTGACCTCAGAGTTCCGCTACGCGCCAAATCAGGCAATTCCAAATCAAAGGCATTTTCTGTGATTGCAGTTGGAAGGAATTGAGATGCCTGGGTACAAGCTGTAATTTCTGGGCCAACCAACTCTATGTCAATAGAAATGATGGCATCCCCCAAAATCTCTGTTAGATGTTCAATTGTTTCGTCCTTTCTCTTCTTTGTATGAAGAAGTTCTCTGACATAGATGCAAGATTAAGGAGTAAACTACATTACTCAAAGGAGATGAAATTTTCATCAAATGGGACATCATCAAATAAACTTTCATCCTCATAAAACACAATGCAACACTCTCGAATGAAACAAGTAAGCTAAAAAAAAGACTTTCATATAGAAGTATTAGCACATTTCCCAGACAAAACAAAATATAAAACTGAATAGGACGACCATCCAGATGACAATAGTTAGAAAGTTTTGTTGGAGAATCTGATGGAAAGAAACATTGGAGATGTTTTCATCAATAAGCCAACACGCAAGAGAACATGACACTACTTTCGACTCAACTTTAATACAGTAAGTTTCTAGATCTTTGCTACTTGTATGTTATTCTACTTCCCTATTCTACACGATCTGAAAAGGACTCACACTTAAAATAGAGATTATTGGAGTTCAAGTGATTAATTTCTTTTTCATCTCCAAACCATGTATGTTAATTTCATTCAAAATGGCCAAAGTAATTTGCATACTGCAGTCTTAACAAATAGATCAAGAAGTTTCAACAGAAATGAACGAAGAATTAGAGGAAAGCAAATATAAAATGTAAACCTGGTATCAGTGATGAAAAACAGATCCATCACCTTGCCATCAGGTGTAGTAGATACCTTCACTTTCTTTATAGTGAGTTCCAGCTCACAAAGAACCTCAGTAACATCTGCGACCATTATAAACACATTCAGTCATTTTGTTCTGTCTACCAATTCCATAAAACATCAATCTCAAAATAACAATACCAAAAAAACCAGATAACTTCCAATCAATATGTCTATTAAGGGAGGCAAAATACACGACAGGCAAGGCATATGCATAATGAATAGTAAGTGCACAATAAAGCTTTAGAATCAGAATGCCTTTTAGAAGGACATCAATGGCCTCATCATAAAAGGAAACCCCAAAGATTATTGATCTTGAGATATGCAAAGAGGTTTTAAAAAACGGTATGCATTTACAATTTCGACCATGGAATCACCGAAACGGCATCACAACCACAATTGAGAACACACCAACCGCATTTGTCTACTATATCTTGCAATATCATGAATCAGGACCGCAGTTTAAAACCAGGCTTTTCAACAGAAACAATAAAGATATCAAGTTATCAAACATCAGCACAGCCTTAAACCAACCCAAAGTGTCCAAATTATATCATCAAAAGCAATACAACACACACGTAGAGTGCAAAAAAACTCATGACTTAAATTCCCAAAATTACCATGCAAAAGCCCTTTCCGGTCATGACAGCAAAAATTCAAAAGAAAGACATCGGGAGGCTTGGAGGGCTGCAACTCAGATCGATAATAAGAGATTCCAGAAGCCGAGGAGCAAGAAGGGCATGCCTCCATCAGCCTCTTCTTCAGCAAACTCCACCTCGTCCTCTGTTTCCCAACCACCCAGAAAACGATGTAGCACCATTTCCCATCCGTTGAAACATCTTCATTCCAGAAAATAAAAAAAATAAAAAAAAAATAAGAAAATCACGTTGAAGTTGAAATTATAAAAAAAAAAAGATTTTTATAAGATGGGTACCTCCTCTGAGTATGTTGAGACCAAATAAGAGTATGATACGGCACAAATCACAGCCCAGACCGGTTTTGTCAGGGCAATTGACAGTGAGAACAGTTGGGTCGCCGTCTTTTTGTGGCGGGCTTATGATCACCACGTCGTCGTAGAGTATGCCCATAGTAAAAATCTGGTTGTCCTTTGTTCAGAGGTATGAAACCAAAAGTTTTATGTGTGTTGGAGTGTTTAAGGCTGCCTCAGCGGTTGGTGGTGGTGTTGAAGAATCATTATGGAGAAGTTTGTGGAGCCAACAACATATACACAAAACCAGAGGATCTCCAGTTCTCCACTACCTCTTCTGCTATGGCTGCAGTTTCTCAATATCATCACCATTCGGTCAAAATTATAATAATTTTTTCAATCTGATTAGTTTGATTTTATTTTAAAAAGTTGTCAATGTAATTTTCTTTTAATCTAAGGCGACGGTGTTTGTGATAACAATATTATTATAATTTTATGTAGTATTTGTCTTTGTCGTTTTATAATTTTCAGTGTCATTTGCTGTTAATGTCGTATTAAATGCACAACAAAAGTAAATTTGAATAAGCAATTTCAATTTTTATTAACATAAACAATTTTAAATTTAACATATCCGAGTAATTTGTCAATACATAAAAATAATAAATAAACTATACTTGTGACCGACAAAAAAATCTGAGGTGTGTTTTTCTTTTTAAGAAATAGGTAAGTCAAAGAAAACAGCTTTTGAGTGTGAAGAGTTTATCTGCCCAACGGTATTAAGCTAAAATTTTAAATTTAACATATTTTGTAAGAAATGCCATCTGATATAATATATATATAATTTAGTTTTTAAAATTATAAAAACTATAAAATATTGAAACTTTATAGTTAAAATAAAATTTATCAGAAAATCTTCAAATTGATTTAATTAGTTTAATGACTCTCAATAACATTTTATTAAAATATTTTATAAATTTTTTGAAAATTTTAAAAGTTCAAAATAAAAGCATATTTAAAAAAGTAATAAAATAAGAAGTGGTTATGTTCTTTAATCAAAGAATATTTTTTTGTCGACAAGAAGAGAGAATTTGTTATTGTACTTCTAGTTGTGCTCTCACGTCTAAAGTCGTCATTTACTTTTCTAAATTTATTTATCTTTAATATATTACATCTGTCACAATTTATTTAAGGTTTAAAACTTTTACTATAGATTGAAAAAATTAAAAAATAAATTTTTATACATTTTTATTAAAATAGTTTTACACCTTAATAACTTCATTAAATAAAGAAAAGAAAAGATGTTTGGGTGACATAAGTGGGATTTATGCTACTTGAGACCGTTAAAGGATGATTGAATAATTATGTTAGAGAAGAATGTTTCCTTGAATGAAACGAAACTATGATTTAAAATGAGGAGAGGATGTAAATTTATTACCTAATAAATTAAAAATATATGCGATTCAACATTCGGGTTATAAGAGTGATATACATGATAAATAAAAATATTAAAAATAAGTAAAAATAATCATATGTGTTACAGAAATAATTTAATTCAATAAAAGTAATATTTATGTTTCTTAAAATGAAAATTGCATAGTAAAAAATGATTATTTAAATGAAACAACACCAAAGAGAACGGTTTAAGTTACTTAATAAAGTAACACGGTGTTTGAACTAGATATTTCAACCATTCAAAAAATAAAATAAAAAAATGCATGATAATTAAATTATTCTTTTAAATTCTCTTCATTTTTCAAAAAGTTTTAAATTCACCAAAATAAATGAATTAAAAATAGTAGAATATCATATATATAAATTAGATCATTGAAATATATTATAAAAATGTCATTTTAATAATTTAAGACGAAAAATAGTACAAAAATAAATGAGAACTAGACAACACAAGTGTAAGTAATTTAAATATATATATATATATTTAAAAAAATAAAATACAATATATATATATATATATATATATATATATTATTCAAGTTGATATAATTATCAATACAATACAAATAATCATCAAAATCAAAATGAATTTGTACAATAAAAACGCCAGTGTAAGTAATTTCTAATAAAGAATTAACATATCATAAGAGCAATAAATAAGAAGTAAGAAATAATAAATGGAAGAGAAAGTTAAAATTGTGAATATGAAAATAATTATACACAAATTTTCATAACATGTCTCGTTATTTAACAATTTTTTATTAGAAGATGTTTAATATATTTTGTAAAAAAGTTATATATGAATAAAAAAGCTGAAGTTTGAAATAATAAGAATTATAAAAAAATAAAAAATATGTCTTTTAATAAATAAAAATTCAATATATCTCTTTATTTAATAAAATTTTATTCTAAAATGTTTAATACTTGTTATAAAATTAAAGTTGTTTGATTTGTATTAAATTAAAATAGAGTCAAATTTAACTTCATATTGTTTGTTTTGAGTAGTTCTTAATGAAAAAATTAATAAAACTGAGATAGAAACACCCTAATAAAAAGCTTTGGAATATTTTGATGAATAATGTTGAATTGCATGTAAGAGCAGCATACAAAAATATATAAGTAAATAGATAGAAGAGTGAAGCGAGCTTCGCGTGTGATTTTGAGAGCATAAAATATGATGAGGTCACGTGACTTACTATATCAGAAAAAATCTTCACTGAAGATTCAAGAAAAGTTCACTTCTCTCACTATTCCTGCAACTTCCATTTCTTTAATCTGCAGGTTCTTGCATACCTTTTTTTCTATAATTTAATATCAAACTTATAGTATAACGAATTCTTTTATGAGGAGTTGAAATTCTAATTGAATAATTCTTTTTTTTTATTTTTACTTTTTCTTTTAGTTGTTCGGGTTTTAATTTTTTATTGGAAATATGCCAAAGATTCTTCAAAACATTCAAGTAAATATTTATAATAATTGTGTAATATTTGTAAACATTTTACGGATCTATATAAAATAAAGTGTGTCATAATTAGCATTAATATTATTTAATGTTTTATATGATTTAATCATTATTAATATGTATTTTAGTTAATATTTAGTTAATAAGTTGACCTCATACCATTATGTTGGTACTGGATATCCATACGTTCTCGACCATTCTGCCTCCAAGAATACATATATGAATGATTTATTTAACTTATTAATTGTTGAATGGGAAATAATATTTTTATTTTGTATAAAATTAGAAAAAAAATAATCATAATATAGAAAATATTTTTTAGGTTACTTAAGATATATCTTATCATTTTTATAATGTATTTTTATTTTAGAAATCATAGTACAGAATTTAAAATAAGAGAAATCCAACATTTTGAATTTTGGTTCTCTTCAATAAACTAAAAACCGAAAAAAGAATTACAGATATTTTATTTAAAACAAAAAGTAAACCAGTTTCATGTTCATGAAGTGAAGCAAAACTGTTCTGTGGGCATTAAAATTCTCATCCATTTTTTTTATAAAGGTGTCCGTGATAGAGATCGACTCTCCGTGAACCGATTTTTATGAAGGGTTTTTATTTATTTTTGTTTAAGTTTAATCAATTTATAATTTTTTAATTTATTTTTCGCTTTTAAATAATGAATAAAGTTTAAAAAAATTAAACAATAAAATTTAAGTTATAATGTTGTTAAACAATAAAGAGTAAACATGAATATTTTTCATTTCTAAGACATAGTTTTTAAATAAATAATGTGAAACATAAAGCATTTTATCTAAAAAATTATATGTTACGTGTGTTTTTTCGCTTCTTCTATAAACAAAAGCTTTTTAGAAGATACGTACAAAGTTTTTAAGTTAACATTGATGAAATTATTTATGAATTTATTTTATGTTGTAGAGAATGTTCTTATCTTAATGTGTACTGAAAAGATCTTGCAAAGTATTTGTCACCATCAAAATTTTATTAAAAAGCATGTTAAAGTTGTACAGCATCAACACACATTTTGACATATCTTATGTCAAGTGTAGGAAGGTTATTTGTCACGTACATTCCTATTCTTTACTCTGGTTTATCTGATAAGTCATTCCAATTATCGTGGTGTTGCTTAAAGAAGAGATATGCAATTAATGTTGCATGGAGTGCATTTAATGCATTTATACGTTCATGCGTGAACATACGAATGCTTGAAGATGAAAAATTGAAGTGAAGTTTCTCAACATGGAGAAAAGGATTTGCAACGACTTTTTACTCCACTCTCTATTTATAGAAATCTTCAAAGTTAAAGAAATATACCAAAGTAATCAAGAGTTATGGAAATGTTACAAAATTTGTTGTTCAAATCTCTATATGCTCTTAACACACAATGTTTGTGTTCATTTAACAAAATAATACAATATTCAAATCTTGTATTTGTCAAAATACGTGTTTCTCTATCTAGTAGGCAAAGCCATGTGATATTTTATATCACACATTTCTTTGTAAAACCCTTAACCAAAAGTAAATGTGTTTCAAAGAATACTCAAGTTTTAGCTAGGAGTGACTACGTTCCAAACAATAATATGGATTGTCTAGCCCTAAGTGATTGGTGTTCAAAATAATGTTTGGATTTTAACAATAGTTGTTGCGTTCCAAATAATACTTGATGACATGAACCTTAGAATGTTGGGAGGATCTTGATCAACTCAAGAGATTTTAGAGAAGAAGAAACTTGTGAAAGCATGTTCCATGGTGATTCAAATTAGTATGTCACTGAAAACCAATGAAAAACAAGAATATTTTGTAAAAGAAAATATAAAATAGATTAAGGACTAGAAAAATGATGAAAGGATAGGTGTGAGAAGATTCACCACTTGATAAAGTTTATCAAGATATGAACAAGGAGAGAAGTAGATAATTCTTAATGAAAATTTCATTCAATCTTCAAAAATTACTTTACAAGTGAAAGATATCTCCTTTTACAAAGACAAAGTTCGGCATAAGAGAGAAAAATATAAATAAATAGTGTGCAACAATACTTATATTTTAAATAATTTATTATTTTTAATTATTTAATAAAGTAATTTTTAAATAATAAAATAAAATATAAAATAGCATGTATTGAATATAAAATTTATTTAAATATATAAAATTAGTATAAAAAATTAAAAACTTTTATTTCAAATAAATACATATTTTATTTAATAGACACTAAATATAAAATAAATGTACAATCATATATATATATCTAAATAGATATTTAATAAATATATGAAGAAATTATAAATTACACAATTATATTAAAAAATCAGTGTAATATTAATAATATATATATATATATAAAGTAATGATATTAAAGTAAAATATATAAAAGATAAGCATATTAAAGTGAAAAAAGAAAGTAATATAATAGTTATTGTTTTGTATAAAAGTAAAAGTAGTTTAATCTAAAAGTAAACGACTGCAATCATATATATATATAATAAGAAATGAGAAAGATTGTATTTATGAAATATTATTAATATATTAATAAATAATTAAATAATTGTAATTTATGTAGGTATATATTTTAACTTTTTTTTGTTGCAATAAAGATGCATAGAGTTGTTTGTCTTATATAAATAATTTTATACAGTGTTAAATTGAATGTTTTAATAATAATAAATTTTACAACGTATATACTTTCACCTAATACAATCATCTCATATCAGATTTATACAATATAACAAAGACACCAGATTTATACAAAATAACAAAATATCAAATAAATAAAAACAAACATAAGTTAAAAAACATAAATATAATAGTTATAAATATTAATAATGTTTGAACAATCTATATGGTTGTCCACATTAAGTCCAACTAAAATTAAAAATTTATCTTTTTTATCAGGCTTTAAAAACAGTCTTGACTCCCAAATATATTACAATAAACTTTCAATCAAATTATTTTCATAATGATTACTCGAAAGTGTAGTCATGTATGCTCATTATCTGCTTCAAAAATAATTTTATCATTCTCCTGAAGTGAGTGTTCCCTGCATAATTCTTTCCATCCACTTTCCAATTTGACAGTCGTTTTGGGAACATTTCGGATTAGAACTTTGCATTGCACTTGTTCGTTTGGACCGTGCAAAGTGACATTTTGGAATCTACCTCTTTGCATATAAACTGCGAAAGTCACAGGCAAATCCTACACATGGAGAGTCAATTGTTTCTAACATCCTTTACCATTAAAAAAAAATAGAATTCATTCAAAAAATATTTTCACCAATATCAAATAATGATATTTCTAAAGTACCTCTTTTTCAACACTAATGCTTCTTCGGTCAGTACATTATATTCCACTCTTGTGCAATCAATACAATTTTGAACATAGATGTTGTCTATATAATAAAAAATTAACATGTAAGAAAATTAAAAAAATCCATACTAATAACAAATAATAGAGATAAGATACTTTGATTCATCCAAAATGATACCTCTGAACAACTTGACTTTGGCAAATTCTATAGATATGACTGCATTGTCTACTTCCCCAGCTGAGAGGGATGCATTTAACTGATCTACATAATTCCCAAAAAGGGTGCAATGAATCCTAAAACTACTCTCACAAAACAACTTTGTTACACAATCAGTTTAAAAAAAAATGGTGGATAGAAGTTAGAACATTACCCATCACAATCTTTGGAGATGACATTCATTTTGGTAACTTTTCCTTCCTTTGTCAACTCTCACTCTATGCCAACTCCAGTCAAAATTCTAATTATATCTGTACCGGTAGGCACCGGACGAACACACGTAGCCGACCGACCGACCGAACGCATAATAAATGTAAGTGCACCCGTGACAAGCTAAAGCAGTTAAGATACACCTCCGAAAAATAAGGAATACGTGTTGAAAGAAGATATGTTCCCCGGGTATTCCGGAGCACGATTGACAAGACCTATCCATAACCACCCCGAGCCCAAGGGATAGAAAGCCCATTAGGCAATCCTATAAATATTGTGCTCAAGCCAGAGAAAGGTACGTTTTCATTCACTGACTAAACTACACTTAGAATCTCATACTTACTTGAGCGTCAGAGTGCCTTCGCAGGTACCCTCCCCCGCCCGACCGAAGGAGACACCAAGAAGGAGCGACCGACCGAAAGAGAAGAAGACCGACACGTCAG
>Ga0123342_1003588_pt1 | contig 24758 bp, 9 predicted proteins | sample Turbeawhitnodule_FD_89960 | JGI IMG/M metagenome (GOLD analysis project Ga0123342, IMG submission 89960) | Root nodule microbial communities of legume samples collected from Mexico - Turtle bean Mexico white nodule | ecosystem: Host-associated > Plants > Roots > Nodule | place: Mexico: Nepantla... | reverse complement strand
GTGGTGCTGAAAGCTTTCAGAGTGAGTTCTTTATTCACAATGGGAGGACGGTGATGGATGTAGACATGTTTAATTATTTGGGTCCCTGTGTCTTTGAATTTTAGCAGGTAATAGACAAACATTGTTACTATTTTATTTCTGTTACGGAAGATTAAGACATAAATTAACAGAAAGTACTTCTCTTTTATGATGATTAACTAAACTATATCTAGAAAGTGCATGAATGAGTCCATGCTAAATTCTACTTAATGTCATTAATTTGTACTAGGTAGTTCTTCTTTCAGTTTGGATTTTGACTAACCAGTTCAGTCGAGTGAAAAATGTAAACCCCTTCTAATGTTTAACATCATTTTGACATGAGATCAACACAAAAACCAAAGCATTAATCAATAGATTTTGTCATAAGCATTGGCTCATACCTTTATCCTTGATACATTCACAATTTCATGTTATTTACTACCACATCTATCAGAGTACTTTCTACTAAGAATTCTAAACCAACTATGATCAAGTATATGCCCTACTTTTGATAAGAAAGATTACTTTGTCAAACTCTTCTAATTGAGATTTGAAAAGCATGGCGTGGTCCTTATAATTATTTACAGATATTCTATAAGTATAAATGCTTCCACATGCCTTGTAGAGTAGTCTATTTGGTTTTGTTTATGACAGATAGAACGTGGTAGGAAAATATTTGCAGAGTTTTGCTTGATTTATGACCATAAGGATTGGTCTCTAAATTCAAAACCAGCACGCCACAGGCTCCCAGCAATGATCCAACACATTTGTTTATCTAATCTTTTTAGCAGAGTCTGCAAAAAAAAAATTCATTGATTATCTACCCTTAAGTACATGCAACCTAATGAAAACAAAAGATAAAATAAAATACAAGTAAAAGTAGTTCATTTCAAAAATATATTCCTATAAGTCATTTGCCTGCAAATTACAATCTGAATTATGTAATAAAATAAGAATTAGTATTTGAGTTAGTTGAACCATAAAATTAGCTTTATCTAAAACTAGATAGAACATCTTCATATTAGAGTGACAAGTCTTTTCATTACTGGTTTACATGCAGGGGAAGGATTGACAATTATTTTGCACCTTAACCATAAATCATGGAAACATTGCAGCGAAATACATGGCAGACGCATTTACTAGTAGATGATAATGTGGACCAGAACTTGCCTAGTTGAATTGTTTCTTTTATCTTCTTCAAAATAAAAAAGAACTATGTCATATGTGCGTCAATAAACTCTTTGCTATAGGTTAATACCCAATCTAAGAACTTGGATTTAAGACTCTAGAGTGTCCTAAAAGCTAAAAGACTTCAGACCCAATTGTGTATATAGTCATCTCATTATGTGCTATTCTTTAGCTTTGTCAACAATTATATTTGTTCCTTCAAATTATGTACTTGAAATTGTACCAACAAATTATGTACCTTAAATTAAGTACGTGCTTCCTATGAAACAACAATTTTCCTCAATTTATGAGCTAACTAAGAATTGGTGGAAAATTTTCAGCCTTGAGAATTTGCCGACAGACTAAGATTAAAAAATGGCATTGTGTGCTAGTTTGTCAACGCACTTCAGCTTTACACTACACTACACTGGTCATCATCAATTATGTATTTACATAACCCCTATATTTTGATGGAAAATGATATTTTGATAACCACTTTGAGGTAGGTTTTCTTTGAAGTAACGACCGCAACCACAACTTTTGCTAAATCTAGTTGTTGAGATTTCCTTGTTTCTTTTTTAGATCAGCAGAAGACCAAGAACAGATGAAAAAAAATGTACAAAATTTAATAAAGCATGGTTGCTACATGCATATTTCTAGGGTCGCTGATATTGCTGAAACTAAAATGAAGTTGTTGAATTAAAATGTGATTATGATATTGAATATGCATCAGCTTGATATTCTCAAGCTCAAAATAGTCAAAACATGCAAAGTGGAAAAACGGTTTTGGTGGTTCTGAGTTCCACTCAAGTTGCTAAATGTTGACCCGTTAATTATAATCCCCCTTTATTGCATGTGAACAATTCAAGTCATGCAAAAATAATCAGTTTCTAAAATCCAAATGCTTTCTTTACCTTGCAGATTGGGCATCTTTAAAGTGTTGTAATATTCAATTACTGCCACTGATTGATAATTAATTGTGGCACTCTGGCATATGACAAATTCAACGTTGACCCGTTTAGATTATAAATCCTCTGTAGCATAACATGACAAGTTCAAGTCATGCAAGAAGAATCAGTTTCCAAATTCTAGATGTTTTACTTTGTTATTATGAGGTATCTTGTGATTAAATTACTATCTCTTGCCGCTAATTGTGGCACTAAGCTGCACAGGGAGCATGTCAAACTATTTCTACAACTTTGATTGTATCAAAATTGTATCTTAATTTTGTATCACACTAAATTACTTATAACATCACTATAATAACTAGTTAACAACTTTGATTGAATACTTTCAAGAAGAAATTGTAATTCGGTGAGAAAGTACCATAAGAAAGTTATCATTCATTGAGAAGTTGTCCTTTCCCATCACATTTCCCAAAGAGAACACATAATGAGACATTTGTTGCCCATGTTTCTGAATGCAATTTATACCTTGTCCAAATGTTCAATGGTGATGTTTTGTAATTCGGTGTGGTGAACCATACATATGTAAAGCTATCCATGCCCACTATGTGACCTTGTCAAGGGTAACCAAATCAGTGTCATCAAGTAAACTAAAACAGTGTCATTCCTCCTCCCTGTTATTCCATTCAAGTGGTACATTATAATTTGCAAGTTTATACCAAACAGGTATTCACTTGAAAAGGAAGTTCCCTCCCTTGAAGAAATTGCACGGAAAAGCCCATATCTTAACTTCAACATATTCCCTTATGGTTACTACAAATGTGATAAGTTTTTGTCATCATGTGTAACTCCCCAATCAACTAACTTATCACCTTTTTGGAACAGTAGGGCCTTGAACCCCTTTATATACCAAACTCTGTAGCCATAATCTTTCATAAGTATCAACTAACCTAAAACCTTCAGCCCCACCCTGCATTTTAGCAGAGTCATTCTGTTCCTACAATGCCATCATCACTATCCCCTTTCCTCCATATGATTCATGTTCTCTCCCTTCTTGTACTCTCATGTATGATTTATTCTGGTTGTGCTCAGGGACCACCTTCACCTGGCTACTACCCCAGTTCCAAAATTAGTCCTGTTAGCTTTAATCAAGGGTTTAAAAACCTTTGGGGACCTCAGCATCAGAGAATAGACCAAGGCTCATTGACAATATGGCTAGACACTAGCTCAGGTATGGAAATTTGTCTCACTCTCACATCTGACTCCTAATTTCCCTTAAATTCACAACCCAAGGTTTTTGGTCATTTGGTAACACACCATTAGTCCATTCTTCACTGTTACTAACTTAGACCATACTCTTACTAAGACATTGTTTTGTAACACAGGGAGTGGATTCAAGTCACTTCACTCTTATAAGTCTGGATACTTTGGTGCTGCAATTAAGCTTCAACCTGGTTACACTGCAGGAGTCATTACATCTCTCTACGTGAGAATTACTCTACAACTTCAGCTAATGTTGAAAAAAATAAAGCTCTTCTTTTCAGTGCAAATTTTAATCTCTTTCTCTTAACTCTTTAAAAATTGCAGCTTTCAAACAACCAAGACCACCCCGGAAACCACGATGAAATTGACATAGAGTTCCTTGGTACGACGCCAGATAAGCCATATGTCTTGCAGACAAATGTATACATCAGAGGAAGTGGAGATGTGAATATTGTAGGAAGAGAGATGAGGTTTCATCTCTGGTTTGACCCAACACAGGATTTTCACAACTATGGCATTCTATGGAAACCCACTGAGTTAATGTAATATTTCATGCATTCTCATGCCACCAATTTTCAACTTCCTTAATTATGAATTTATATGTCCACATCTTCATCAATTTACAATATTAATTTTTATTACTTTTAAAACAACTATTACAAAAATCATTAAATTTATGATGCATGACTATTTATAAGGAGGTAACTGTAAAACCTTAGCCTCATTTCAAAATTTGTCTCAATTATGCTTTTTTGTGTATGTCTAAATTACTGCATAGTCACAATCATACTATGATCCCCTGACTAGTAATATCCTGTTATCTTTTTCTGAAATTCGATACAGCACATTCATTCATAGCTCATTGTTAGATTATGACTATGAATTTTTCTCACATCAGGTGATTGTGATAGACAATCTTGCTTGTGGAATGAATGTGGTTATTGTAATATGTTGCATGCATTGTTGTTAACTAAGTTGTGTTATAATGGAAATAATATTTATGCAGATTTTTTGTGGATGATGTCCCAGTAAGAAGGTATCCAAGGAAAAGTGAGGCCACATACCCTACAAGGCCAATGTATGTGTATGGGTCAATTTGGGATGCATCTGCTTGGGCAACAGAGGGTGGAAAATACAAAGCTGACTATAAGTACCAACCCTTCATTGGTAGGTACAAAAACTTCAAACTTCAAGGTTGCACTAGTGAAAGCTCTGCCTCATGCAGGCCACCTTCTGGCTCTCCATCTGGCTTTGGAAGTTTGAGCCCTCAGCAGTTCAGGGCCATGCAATGGGTCCAAAACAACTACATGGTGTACAACTATTGCCATGATCCTAGGAGAGACCACAATCTGATCCCAGAATGCTAAGCACAAGTTTGTTCATGTTGGTGTGTCTCAATTTCAAGTTACCCTTTATACATATATAGTTGAAAATTTAAATTGTGAAATGGTTTCTGGGGTGGTTTTTGTGATGGTCCCATTGCTAAGTGTAATTGCAAGAGTAGTTGAACGTCCAAGCCACTCCAATGATTGAAATGTTTTGTTGTGTTGTGATGTTTCATTTTGTTGTATTGTTTTGGATCCTATTATGCTATTCAAATAAATTGATACGAATGATTTCCTGATACGTGTATGGGTGTGAAAAGTGACACAGATAAAGGACATGCTCCCTTAGAAAGAACCTTTCTCAAGGACTTTGATGCCTGACACTGGACCACCATATTCTTTTCTTTTTTTTTCATTTTTGTTTCCTTTCCATTGTCATCACACAGATGAAGAGTATGTTGTTTCACGAAATCCTAAAAAATATAATTTTTATACCATTTATAAAAAAAAATCTTATTCTTTTCTTTTTTGTCAAATTTTCTTATTTTATAAATATTTTTGAAAAGGGTTATCAAAAAAAACAAACCCAAATTATAGTATGGTACTGTTGCTGGCCCATGCGCAGGCCTTGATCAGGAATTTGTATAGCATGAATGTGGATAACGAAATGGGCCACACCATAATTCAGTGTCCGAAACACTCCTGAAGTTTGATAGACGCGTTTCGTTACTATGCGACAACCAAATCAATTCGTGCCTTTTGTCAATTAATAATTAAAAGGACAAAAATTGTCATTTATAAGAGAGAGATTCTTTTTTAAATATTACCTTACCTCTTCTATAAATAGGTACCCTAATTTTTCAAAAATAGATTTTAAAAACACGTTCAAGTTATAAATTTCCCTTTTATTAATTCAATTTTATGTAAATAAAACTTTTAGTTGTAATTTGTCCCTTGCTAATTTTTTGAATCATTTGATATTTTGAACTTCATTTTACTATGATAATCCATAATTTAACAAAGTTGATAAGTCTACAATCTCAGTAATCTCAGTATCTTAAAGAATCATTCAATCATAAACTTTTAGGATTGTCGATTAATCATTTTATTAAAAACAATTAAATGTAAATCAAGTATACGACTATGATTAAAGAGATATTTAGACTTACTTGGCTCTAGATTGATTAGTATAAATAGGTGTATATCTCATGGAAGAATTAATGATTTTTTGAAACCTTGCTAAATCGTTGTATCTTTCAACTGACTTTAGCCTTAAGAGTATAATTATAGGTATTCCATCGGAGATCGAGACAAAGATCGAAAGTCGAAGACTAAGGACGAAGGTAGACAAAAAGAGAAGGGAAAAACCAAAGTTGTGGTGATTACATAGATTAATTTGATCCTGTAAACACATTTTGACGTCTACCGTGGAGTTAGAGAAAAAACCTTACGAAGAGGTCACATGATTAATACACAAAACATGACATCAACAATCGTTGAATCATAGAAGATACTCAAGATAATCAAGTTGACCAATAAAGTTAATGGTGAAACTGCGAAAGTAGCTCAAGACATTAAAGAGAAAATACATCAAAAAGATAAAGTCATTGAACGTCGTGAATGTCCAAATAAAATATAAGTTAGAATGTCATAAAACACTTTATATCCAATCTAAAAAAGAAAAAACAAGCAAACAATTGTGATGATTAGATAAACTAATTCAACTTTGTAAGAATATCTCATATTATTAATATACAAATAAAAAAAATATGTCGTGAATATTATGTGAATAATTAATTGTTTCTTAAAAATTTTTCGTACATATAATATTGAACGGTAAAATTTTGTCTTTATATTTTTAACATTATTGTATTCTAGGATTCAAACTCAAAATTAAAAAATGTGAGTTTAAACTAAGGCGTTTGTTTTAAAATAAAATGAATTACAAGAATCTAATTATTTAAAAGAGAAAAATTAACACTTATCAGGAGAACGTTTCTTCATAAAGACAAACAAAAACATTATTATTGAAGATATAAAAACTTTTTTGTTAATAATTAACTATATTTGATCTTGATTATAAATCTCCTGTGCATGAGATTCAATTATTGAAAAATAATAAAAAGAGAGGACAAAATAGTTTTGATAGGGCCAAGCAAACTTAATATCACATATATATCGATAACGAAAAGGATTAGACTTTATGAAATTACTAGCTCACTAATAGCAACCATAAATCAAGCTTGTTTTTTGCTTTTAAACCCGACAAGGATAATAATATTTTCAGTGTATGTTAATTACTTTATTTTAAGATTTATGAAGCCATTCATGGTTATGGAAAAGAGAATATGGAAATATGAGATGTAAAATCCCTATTTAACCCCATCTAATCTAATAATGTATTGCCTAATTATCATATAAAAATAATTCATACATAATATATGACTTTTGTTAAGAAATGAATTTTATAGTTGGCTTTTTTTCTTTGATTTTTCTTAAAAAAAAGATAAAGAGGTGCTAAGAAAATTCGTCTCTGAACTGAAATCATCCACGAATTCTAAAAGTATTTGATTTTCATTGGATTTGGTCTAAATTTTTGTTTGAATTCTTGATTTGGAACGGAAAGAAAAGTTGAATTTAATTATCAAAGAGACAAAACTCGATAGGACCAATAATAGGAAAACAAAAAGTAATTAATGAGCATTCTCATTTATTTTTTATTTAAATGAAAAAGAGGTTAATAATTAATGTGAGAAAAGCATATTTTCATGACAGATTTTTCGACGTGCCAATCACTATCAAGTACCTAATACCTAATTTAAACATAATATCACTAATCAAATTTGTGAACGATATTTAACTTATTAATCATAAAAATCGCCTCCCAACAATATCAACCATTTATTATTAGTGTGAATCAAAATTGAAAATTTAGCAATTATTGAAGTGGTATCTTCAGAATTATTTAATTTCGTTTATAAATTTTTTTTTGGTATTATCTTGAATATTATAAAAATGGTAAAATTTCTGTGACAGAGTTTGGTGGCTATATAACAGCCTTTCCTTGTTATTATTTTGTAATATTTCTCTTAATTATGTATGGATGTTTTTAATTACGACACAGCAAACACGCATTTTTTTTTTCATGATCGTGAATCAGGAACAATGCTAAACTTCTGTATGCGCAATATTGGGCCAAAAGTCCAGAAGCAAAAAAAGGAGAAAGTGAACAAGTACAAGGAAATTTCTTTCCGCAACCACAATTTCTTTCTGCAACCCCATAATTTTGTAAATCTTACAATACCCTTTTGAATTATTTTTTTTAATTTTGGATTGTGAAATTTAAAGACTTTTAGGATCGTGTAATATATAATATAAATTTGATATTTTAGATCGTGCAATATAAAATATAAAAATTATATTCTAAATTATGCATTTTTATTTATCATGAAGCTTGACATGATTTTATTTGGTTTCACATATCCTCTTCGTTGACTTTCTTTGATCCTAATGTTATGAGTTACTCTATTATTATATTATTATTAGTTGACTTTCGAATATTGGGAGTGCAAAGCCTATAATAGAAAATATATTGCAAAAGTTGGGAAGAATGGTAAAACATTCGGTGGCAATGGAGAAGGAGAGAAGAAGATAAAAAAGAGGTGGAAAATATGAAAATGGTAATTTCACCATTCCATGAAGGTGCAAGATGAAACCATGGTGTGGTGGAAGAAGAAATCGCCAAAGAACAGATCCAGAATTAAACAATTGTTTGGAAACAAACTTTCCCTACAAAGGCTAAAGGCCATGCCTAAATTTTTTTCCTTTTCAGAAACCAGTGTCTATATTTCAATTTCTGAATTAAACCTCTATTAATGAACATTATTAATATTAAGGGGAAATACAGGTGCTTTGTAACTGTATTCTCCTCTTTCATTAAATTTTCAAGATGATAAAAATTTAATATACACACATAAATAATTTTGGAATAACATGTAAAACAAAAATTAATTGATTAAAAAAATTATTGCTGATAAAAAAAATGGAAAACAAAAATCATTAATTGATTAAACAACCTTTTTTTTTTTTCAGTTTGAGTATTCCTTCTTTAAATTTTGTTCTTCCATTGGTAGTTTTGAAATTGGAGAGTATGATGATGTTCAACTTAAGGTTAGGATTGACTTGATGGTAGATACAAAAAAAATAATGGTTTTACCAAGAATATACTTGTTTGAAATGGAGTGAAGAGAGTGATTAAAAATGAAAGTTATTTGATTTGATTTGTGAGATTTGATGTGAAAACTTGTGATGTGAGAGTATACTCTCTCTTTGTTCATATGTTGCCTTAAAATAAGAAATTAAAAGAAGAGTGAAAAGTAGTAACTATAAAAACTGTTCATTAATATTAATTTAAAAATTAATAAATAATTTTTTTTGAATTAATTTATATAAAATAAGTAAATACTTTATTATACTAATAAAATAAGATATTTAAAATAAAGATAGAATAATAAAATTATGTATATCAAAAGCAGTTATAATAAATAATTTTTTTATATATAAGTATAGATAAGATAGATAATAGTTTATTGAACTGGAATTTTGTGGGTTATAAAAATATTAAAGAAAAATAAATGAGTAATATAGTTAGATAAATAAATAAATAAAAATATTTAAATCATTCAAATATTCTTAAATAACACTTTAATATTTAAAAATTGAAATTATGAATGTACTTAATTAAGAATAGTAAACAATTATAATAAGAAAATTATAAAAGATAAAAAATATTAAAAGGATGTTGGTGAATTAGTAATGTTTGTTTGAGTTTTAAGATTGAAAACTTGGTTTCACTTTTGGTGTGGCATCTGATGGATGGATTCTCTCTGTGGTTGGCTGCGTTGATTTTGACAAGCCTTTAAGGCATTCGTGACCACTCTGACGGCCCCATTAACTTCAAAAGATAAAAATTGAAAATTTAAACCACCACTATAAAAGTTCTGCCATTTCTGACACACCCTCATCTTCCTCCATTATTCTCCCTTCTCATTAATCATTTCACTCACAAACACCAGAATCTAAAACCATTTTCACCTTCATTTTTCCATCTTTTTACTGCAAAACAACCCTTACTTTATTCCTTTTCCAGTTACCAATTTAATCAAATAAAATAAAATAATAAACATAACCAACAACACATCTCAAAAAATGCACTGTGTATTCGTATTATATAACTTTTTAGATTTATTTACACCAAAAATGATTATACAAAATCTACCTCCGAACATGTTTTTTCAGTTCTTCTTCTCCAAACCGCGAATCCTTCCAATCAATTATTGCCATGTCATCATGATAAGCCACGTCACGATTAATAAACCCTGAGAAAGTCGTAAATCCAATCTTCCACTTTGGGCCCAGCATGAGTCAATAAATTCCATCTCTGAATAAATTCCAGCTGTCATCCACTAAGTGTTATTTTAAATATTTACTAATTATTTATTTATTTCTTTATTATAATCTTTCCATGCAGCAGCGTGTTTTGTTTGCGTAATGTGATGAGCACGGGTGAAGAGACAAGTAACCAGCTCGGCACCGAGTTTAGACCTCTTACGTGTCAAAATCCAATTGGCGTGAAACTCTCGAAGCCCTATAGGACCTTTCAAGCTTTTCGCTCAAAGCATGTAGGACCTGCCACGTGGCATCCCCTTCCCCAACCTGGTTGTTAAAAAGTAGTGCCCTTCTTGTCGCTGGGTCCCACAGGTTCTTTTGAATCGTGCTCAGGTTCGTCGCCGCCACGCGCTCCAGTATCTCCGCCAGCCTCCCCACGTCCTTCTCCGCCACCGTGATCGATATCTCCGACCACTTCACGACGGAGGAAAACGGCAACTGGATACCGTCCGCTATAACTACCGGCACGCAACCCAAAGCGACGGACTCTACTAGTCTAGGACTCCACGGGGCCCACCCTAAAGGGCACAGACAAAACACCGAACGTGCAATCTCTGACTGGTAACCGGCAAACCTGTGTCTCTGCAGGTAAAACCTCCGGTCGCCGTTGAACTTTCGCCATATCATTGTCCTCACTTTCCTTCAAGGTTAAAACAATGAATTTATCAACAAAAATACAAATCATAGAAAATAGTTAGTTGACAAAATATGATATGACAAATTTACTTCGAATAATAATTTTTAAATGGTGAAATGGTATTAAATATAAAACAATTGTATTTACAAAAAATTGAAATTTCGATTAAAAATATAATAAAATTAGCGATGAAATTGTATTCATTCAGGTTTTGACTATTTTGTACAGAATTAAATTGTGTAGTTAATTTCTCATTTAAGTAGAGAGAAGAGAAATGGAGGTAGTTATTACTTGCTGTAAAATCTTCCACTAACGTTCTTGGGATGAAGTTCCATTTTGCCCCGGAAGAAAACCCAAATATCTCGCCGTCCGTTCACCGGAGAGTTATCCATCGTGTCCTGCACACTTTCCGGCGAAACGTACGGCGGAATCACCACATGCTCAACCTTCTGGCATGGGTGGTCGTGCACAACGCCAAACGTCTGCAACACGATCGAGTTTCTCATAATTTCTGGCACGCCGTCAGCCACCGCCACATCCTCCTTCGCAAAACCAAACAAAAGAAATCATTCTACGAAGTCAACGAGCGAAACCCTTTGGAGACAAAAAAAAAACGAAGATGAACGTACCAGCGTGTGAAAACACGAGCCGAAATCATGCGACGCCACGAAGACGTGGTCGGAGCCCCTGCTCCGGTTCCAGAAAGGATACTCCGACGAGACGAGGTTGACCGCGGACGCGATGAGGGAGCGCGCGTGACCAATCGCGGGGAAGCCGTTGACGGTGCTGAAGTTGCAAGAGACATAAACCGGTACGAAGAAAAAGTCAGCTTCGTAAGGGTCAAAAGTTCGCACCTCGCTGGTCAACAAAGCCCTGTGAATGGCAACCTCCGACGCAAACAAATGTTTGCTGCACCTCTCGTTTGACAACCAATCCGTGTTGTATTTCGGCGGAAGATCGTACACAAACACCTTCAAGTTCTTCAGCGACCCATGCCCTTATAAAGCAAAATATCAAACAACGATAAATTTCAAATCTTTATCTTAAAAATAATATTTTTCTTCCGTGAAAGATACATACACTTATTTTCTTTCACTGTAACATAAAATGAGATTGAGCGTAGATACCTAGATAGTTTAGAGACTGTGGAGGAGCTGTGTTGTTTGATTCAATAAGAGTTCTGGAGACATGAGTTGTTTTGAGGGAAGGTGGTTGTTTGGGGGTGTTGTTGTTGCTGATGAGGTAGGAAGTGAAGAAATAAAGGGAAAGAGAGAGCCAGAGAAGCCATTTATAGTATTTGTAAAAGCAGTTTTTTTCTTGGTGGTGATGAAGCCGGCCATGTTTGTGAAGGAGCTTCATCTTCACATAGTACCCCCTGCTATTTGGGGCTGTTTTGTGCAGAGCCATTTCATTTAAATTCAGAGGGGGGAAAACCAGTCAGGTGTGGAGGGGATCAAGGTGGTTGAGAGAGAACTATCTTGTTCTGGTGTGAGAAGAAGTGGAAATGAAGAAACAGTGACAGGAGGAGAAACCAAACGGCTGAGTTTTGTTTTGTTTGGTGTTGTTATGTGTTGCTAGCACTTCGTTTTTGCCTAGAGAATAAAAAAAGGCGTTTTGTCAATTTTTTTATTAGGGAAAAGTGAGGGTGGGATTAAATTATTGCGTTCAAAGGAAGAATAGTTATGGGGTTCTTTATTTTCTTACAGGGACTTGGTGTGTTCCTAATTTCGATTATTCCCTAATTATTGAGGGAGCAAAGAGTGTGTGCAAGAGACAGAGAGAGAGAGAGATTGTTTGTTATGTCACATGGAGAAAGGCTGAAAGGTAGCAATAGATCAGAAATGAGGTTGGCCACGGACTTGTTTATTATGCAGCTTTTTAGACCTCTTTCTCAGTACTTTTTAACTTTATATATTGTCTCATATCAACCATGAAAGATATTAAAATTAAAATTCAAAACTATAAAAAGAGACTAACACAACACACCAGTGAACATGGCAAAACCTAACTAAATATGATTCACAATAAAACAAGTTAACGTTTTACAAAAATTAAAATTAATTACAGGAACAGTTTTGTCGTTTGATAGTTACGATAACATTAACTCACATTTGATGTGCGGTGTTGGATCGAGTTGTTGTGAGTGGGGTTATAGGTACAACCAATTCTTGTGGCTTTGCAAAGAAGATAAGGTTGTCTTAAACATGTTTTATAATGAAGTAATAACATCTAGATCAACGTGACAATCTCTGTCTCACCATCGTTCTTGTAAGTGCAAACAGCCAACGAGGTAGTGTCCAAGCATTCAACACTGGATCATGTTTGATGCAGATGCAATGCAATATCAGCAAGCCTTTAAAAAGATATTTTGGTAAACCATTAGATAAAACCAAACAACAAAAATAATGTAATAAGAGCAATGATAATAGGAATATGATCGTTTTCCGTTAGTGAATACTTTTTAAATAAGAGTAATTGTTTTCAATAACCCCAATTCTGAACAACAACAAAAAAAACTGTTTTATTAAGCCACTTGCCACTAATATCACTTTCCTGTTGCATCAAATCAAATCACGTAACTAATTTTACGGGCTCATATTTATTCGTGATTAAAAGGGACTAGAACAAAATTTTGACGACTTCAACAAAAAAAATTGTCGATTATGTTGAGAATTTTTATAACATGAAAACTCTTTCATGTTATCATTCCATCATAATTCATCATGTATAACATATATATTTTAATTTTTTATGATAATTATTTCAAAAAATTTACCAACATTACATTTTAATTGGTTGCTAATATATTTTTATCGACAGTATACAAATTAAATTCCAACTATATAAATAAATAACATTATAACAGAAATTTAAAAGTATTCAATATTAATAATCACTAACATGTTTTACTAGTGCGTGCTCATGCATATACTTAATCATATTTGCGCTCCTCTCTTAACACGTATAATTTTATTCAGTTACACATTCTGAATTCTATAATTTCTTTGTATAAAAAGATTACAAACGTTTGGGTAAAAAATTTAACCGCAATTTCTCGTTCAAAATTTTAGATTTTTAAACTTTTGTTTTCGTGAGTAAAACTAATATACAAAATTTATTTATGTACTTATTGTTGAGTGAAACTAACATGAAGCAATAAAAGTATTTTTGAATAATTGTTATCACGTGACTTAAAATGAGTTTTTTTTTTTTTTTTTCTTATGAAGAATATATTGGTTCCCTTAGCCAGAGGTACTGGGTAGACACGTAAGTGATGATATGATAGGTCGGAAAATATACATGGTTGGGACATCATATTTCTATAATTATTAAGTTTCGTACACGGCAAGCTAACATTTTAAATTTCTCTTATAGTAAAAGAATAAAAGATTCTAAACAAATGTGTTTAAATTAAAATAATTTTTTTATTAATGTTGTAATATGTGTGGTGGTATCTTGGGGTGAAAGGAAGTAGGATTAGTGCATGGTACCTAGAATGAAATCGAAGAGAGACATTCTATGTGATGGAATATGCAGAAGGAATTTTGTGGTTGGAGTTTTGGTGAGATAAGCATTGTAATTAGATTATGATTACTTGTTTCAGCAGCCACTAGTAAACAAACAAACACTGAATAAAAAACTATAAATGCTTCAAACCTACGTTGTTGTCATAATTATTTTCTTAATCAATTCACATCAAAGGTTAGTTATGCCTGCAACTCTCACTTGCTAAATGTTATTTGTATGTATGCAAACACAGGTGCACCTATGTAATTCTAGGGAGAGGTTTTGTGTATAGGTATGAGATAGTGTAATAAAGTTTAAAATATTGTGGTTAGTGTTTTACTATTAAATTTTTGTTGTTGTTTAGGATCTTGGCTTGTATAAGGTGTTTTGTCTTTCTTTTTTATGGTCTTATCCACTTTTGAAGGCAAGTCGTTTTCCCTCCCTGATTAAGGAAACTAGCAACCAACAATATTGCGCATAAAAGCTAAGGGCAACTAAAGTATTTTTATTAGGCAAGGATATGTATAGAAGCACTCAAGGTTTTATTGACTCACGCAACAAATGTTAATTTTCTATGTCATGATTATCAAAGATGAATACCAAACACTATTGCTTTCTTTGGGTGGAGAAATGGAAGTCTGACAATTTGAGAAGAAAATGAGAAAAAAATTGAATATATTTGGATTTGAATATGTTATACTTAGACCGAGTGAAAAAAATATGGTAAACTATGTGAGTAATGTTATCGTTATAAAGATATTTTGATTTATTTTTAATGGTGTAAATGGTAAGATTACAAATTTATTTTTTTTATAAAAAAGTTTAAATATTAAATAATTTTATACACATTTTAGTTAATTAAAATAATGTAAACTCACAATTATAAATAAATAAAAATAATGTAAATTTTTAAAAATAAATGTTTAAATATAATTATATAATTATTTATTTTATTAGTTAAATTAGTGTATTTAGATTATTTTAATGTTATTTATGATTATTTAATTTGTATAATATTATGTTATATATATTAAGTATATATTTTTATTTATATAAGAATATTAATATTAATGATGCTTTTTATTATTATTATTATGAAAAAGTTAATATATAAAAAAAATATATAATTATTTTAAAATTTTAATATTGAAATGGATACTCATTAATAAAACAAAATTAATAATTACATTAACAAAATAATTATACTATTATTTCTATTTTTAGAATTTAAATATTCAAATAGATTCTGTCAATAAATCAAAATCTTAATTACTTATCAATTGAATTCTATTATTTCTATTTTTAAATTTTAAATATTTAAATGACTTTTCTATTTCCATTAATAAATCAAAATCTTGATTACTATAATTTATTAAATTCTATTATTTTTATTTTTAGGATTTAAATATTTAAATAGATTCTCTTTTGTCATTAATAAATCAAAATCTAGATTCCTACCATTTGAATTCTATTATTTCTACTTTTAGAATTAAAATATTTAAATTAATTTTATATTTTCATTAATAAATCAAAATCTAAATTACTATAATTAAATTTTATTATTTTTATTTTTAGAATTTAAATATTTAAATGAATTTTCTATAATCATTAAAAAATCAAAATCAAAATGTTTTTTTAATATTTCTAAAAATAAATACAAACAGAATATTAAATTAGAACATAAACACACACAAAAAAACACAAACAAAAACACCTGAAAAACCAAAGGAAAAATTCATAGTAAACAAAAATTAGAAAAAAAAAAAAAAACATAACTAATTATCCACTACTTTTAGGAGCCTAATCGACCATGTTTTCCCTTAAAAAATAAACTTAATGGATTATGTAAAATATCTAAATAGCATAATCAATTAGGTCAGTTTTAACACAACCACATAATCGATTACCCTCCTAAAAATAGAGGCTGATTGATTATGTTGTATACTTAATCGATTAACAACTGTTTTATAGGACATAATTGATTATGTCTTATGTGTCTTTTCAAACATTATCGACTAGACACGGTGAAAAATCTTGAAAATGTCTAACTTGAGCATGAATGAGTGTATTTATTGATATATTTATGATATTAACTTAGTAGTCAATGTATTCAATAGACACTGAGTCAACGAGATTCTTTGAAAAATAAGAAATTTCTCCATGCATGAGTAAATGAGGTTTGTAGTTATGCATGACATTGGTTCTGGTGAATGATTAATTTACGAATGCATATACTGAGATGACACTAATGGTGTGTTTGGATTGGGGAGGAGATTTAAAGTGATTTGAGAATAAAGTGAGGTTGTTTGGATTATGGTATGTTATAGTAAATTTGTGAGAAAAGTTTATTAAAGTTTGTGAGTGATGTGATGGTTGTGAAAGATTTTTTTTTTTAAATATATAAAATGTAAGTTTACAATTTTGATAAATATAATAAATTTTAGAAAAAGGATAAAATAATTTAATATAAAAAATTTAGAAATATATATTAGAATTAAAATAAATTAAAAAATATTAAATATTAATAAAATACGTATAATAATTAAAATTAAAATTAATCTTTTATTTATTATTTATTAATTATTTTATTATAATATGAAAATTAATATTAATAATTAATAAAGAAATTATAACTGTTATATTTATATATTAAAATATAATTTGTATATCTAATTAATATATAACTTATTAATTTCTATAAAAATAATAATATATAACCAACTTTGCCCGCAAATCCTTTCAAGAAAGGGAAGAAAGTTTTGGTAAAAAGAAAGAAATTCATCGTTTTTCATGTTTTAATCCCAATTTTTTTTTTCGTTTTTTCCAACTTTCTTTGTTCAATTCATTTCTTTGTTTTTCCTTGCCTTGATCCAAACGGATCCTAAGTAAAATCACATATCCTACGTGATTTTCTTTTCTCTTCTTTGATGTTTCTCCGCAATGGTGCAATGTAAAGAAAAAAAAATGTTTCTTTCTCTATCTGCGCCCTCTCATCCTTGTGCATCAAGTGATGCAAACAAAGGGTACATCCTCACATCTGTCTGTGTGAACAGTGCATTCTCTTGGATCCAACACACACGCTACAAGTCCTTCTTTTAGAGCGATTATGTTTCACATCGATCCTATTAGTGTCGAATAAAAAGGTACTCTTATATATTTCGAATTGGTTAAAGATAAAAAATAATTATAATATATAAATGAATGTAAACTTCATTTTATGAACTACATTTATAAAATTGAGATAAATTTAAAATTTACTCCTAATATGATATCAATTTTTTTTAAATTTTAATATCATAATAAATAATTGATGAAAAAAAATAAAGAAAAAATAAATAAATCTCTAAAACTCTTGAAAGAAAACTAACATGTAAAAGTTAAAATTATATAATATAAGATAAAGATGAGTACGTGTACTCATATATTATAAAATGTTTCATAATAGAATTTCATACAATATTTAAAAAAAAATTATTTTTACAAAATCCATTTATAAAATAAAAATTGTTCTTATTTATACATTTAAATAAGTCTTATAACTAATCCACGTGATCTTTAATATATTTGTTAATAAATTCATTGGATGTGATATTTTCTCTCTTGTTATTAATTACACCAAAATAAGATATGAAATTATAATTTCTTTAAAAAAATAATTTATTGAAGAAAAGTGGAGGATGAAGTGGGATCTGAGTACATGAAAACTGATTTGAAGCAATGATTGAAAGGGTGTATGGGGTCCAGCTCCATACAAGCACTGGTAGGCTACTTCCATAATACACTACTCATTCTTATATTATATTCTCTTTGCTACTGGGGTGGATGCCAATCACAAATTTAAGGCCTTAAATAGGCTTTTATGTGTTATTGTTACTTAAAAAATAAAAATATTTGTTAATTACGATTTTTGCAGCAAAAAAGTATTGTATTTTTTTTAAAAGAAAATACAATTTTGGTTAATTTTTTTTTACGTCAGAAATAAATACATAAAAAATGACATAACTCTTATAATAATAATTTTTTAAATTGTAATATTTTTTTTTTATAAAAATATGAACACACCTATTTAATAACATAGTTTTTCACTTCCATATAAAATATATAATGATGACTCGCTCATTTTTATATAAAAATTATTTTTCTATTTTACATAATATTAAGTTATTGTAATATAAAATTTAAGGTTAAATATGTTTTTCCATCTATATACTTCCATACAAAATTGATTTTCATCACTAGTCCAAACTTAAATCTCATGGATACTTTTAGTAAGAAAGTTATTGAAATTATTCTTTGCCAAAAAAAAAAATTACATGAAAAACAAATTTTCAATGTGGACTAAAATGTTAAAATATTATAATCAATTCAGGTTAAAAATTACTTAAGAAAACATTGACTCACAGTTTCCCCACTACAAGTACCCCAAGAAGTTTATGAATTAGGGATAAAAACATATTTCATGTTATAGGATATGGATTAAAAACATATTTAACCCTAAAATTTATAATTAAAAAACATCAATAAAAAAAAACGCAGAGCAAAAAAACATAATAATAAGATTTAGACATATCTTATGATTTTGTAATAAGTTTTTGTTTCACATTTCTTGCATTGTAGATTGTACAACGTCCCAACCTATGTAAATGTTGCTTGGGAAAGTGAGTGTTTGGATTATAGTTATTGGTGAGATTTGAAGGTTTAAGAATAATCACATCTTTAAAGGTGGAGTGCTTGATCATTCTTAAATTTTGTTTTTTGATTCAACTAAAGATATGGTCTTGGATTACAACTAAAGTTGTTTTTGCATGTTTTTATTTTTTTGATTGGTGTCTTGATTTGTTGACTTATTTGTTTTAATTAAGAGCCTTTGAATCTACAAGCCTTTGTTTTTGAGTAGGTTGATTTTGTGGTGTTATTCTATTTCTAAGGTGTCTTTGTTGGTTTGGAGTTGACATCTTTTGGTGAGCTTCCCGTGCATATCTTTTAAGAGAAGTTGTTGATCGTTTCTAGTTTGATATGTAAAAAGGTTGAATCACTTCTGAAGAGATTCATATTTATGTATTTTTTCTTGTTGATAAAAAAATAATTTATTTAAAATAAAGTTTCTTCCATAAAAATATTCTATATATTTATATATGATTCTCAAATATATAGTATACAAGTGGATTTAGATTTTACTTAGGTTGTATATTTAAAATTCAATTTAAAATGGGAAGAGACATTTTTTTAATTTTGAACCAAAAAGAAAAAAAAATCCAACAAAAATTAATTTAAACCTTTATTATACAATGTTAACATTTATCAATATTTCAATGAATTTTGATTCGATCAAACCATTAAAAATTAAATATATTTATAAATTACTCTTGATTTGATCTTAGGTAATAGAAAACTTGGTGTATCAGAATAAATCTCTCACTCCAAAATTGAAACTATGACTAAAAGTGTTTTCTTTTAAACAATATTATTTTACCTTACACAGATTTTCCAACTCTAAGTTTGTTAAAATAATATTATTAAGGTTTATCATTTCATTTATGGCGTTGTCCAATTTAGAACCTTATGCCTTGGAAACGGTCTGTCCCCATAGACAATGTCAAATCGATTAGGTAATAAAAAGTTTACACTATCTCTAGCTCAACCTTATATCTTAAGAAACTCTTTATAAATAAATGCAAAACAAAGTTTAAGTTAGTTGCACAAATTAAACATCTTTAACTCAACTTTATATCTTAATATTTCTTGTTCAAGTTCCTGTGCGAGTTTTTATTAATAAGTACAAAAATACATTTATCTTAACTTCACTCCTTGAAAATTTATAGCGTGAGTCAACACCTTAAGCATGAATAGCTTGACTTCACATTTGTAAAACAACTCGTATTAACATCACCAAAGCTAGGTTGTCTCACCTCATGACTCTACATTCCTTTACTAAGAACAATCAGTGTTGTTAATGACTAATTTTTATGGAAGAAAATAAAAAAAAAATACTTTTACTAGATTTTCTGTTTCAGTTATTTGTGTGGAGAACTTTAATATAGGAAGTAACTTAGGAAAAAAAGATTTATTGATATAAGATTTGATATTGGTGTTAAAAAACTTGGGTCTAATTTAATAACCCCAAGCATTTATCAATGCAGTTTGGTTGGGTGATATATAAATGAGGAGGACACTGGCATGAGTATCTGTCTTTGAAATTTAAGAGAAGACGTGGTGGGAGTTGACCAAACTGGGTATTTAGCCAGAAAGGAGGAATAGTTATTATTTTATGGCAAATTTTTTACATGGCTTGTCTCTAAAATAAAGAGCATGTGCATAGTGGTGGAAAATGAATGAGTTTCAAATATAGAAAGCTCCTTTGGTCGAAATATACAAAAAAAAAAAAGTGTGAAATGAGAGGTTGTAAGAGACCATAATATTGGAGAATATGAAGAGATGTGTGTTAAAAATGAAGGAGTTTTGTAAGTTGAATTAAGAAAAGGGTATGACCCTACAACATTGCGGTGTGAGCTGTTTGAGCACATGCAGTGCATAAATAGGAGTCAGAAGTGAGTAAAAGAGAGGGAGTGGCAGCCCCTTGGTCATAAAATGAGGAATCTTCCAAATTATTGGAGAGAAAAGTTTGAAGAAAATTGGCTTTGGCTTTGCCTTCGGGAACATCTTCCCATCTCTGCATGTGACACCCTACATCGAATAACCACCCTCAGTTCGAATAATGAATTCACAAAGATTGCCAATTGCCAACTACAACTTACTTTTATTTTTCCATACATTTTCGGAAGTGGAGACCATTGGATTTGGTTTCAACTTTTAATGGGGGATGAATTAGTATATTTCTATCATATTCTTTCTCATAATGGTTATGTAAAATTTTAATCTAATATATATATTAGGTGTGAAGTCGTGGACCGAGCTCAACAATAGGTGGAGTTGATTTGATAAGTCGATATTTGAAGTTAATATTTATGAACTTATTAATTTTATTAGCTTATGTCCGAGGTTAGGGGATGTGTTATGGGTTAAATTCGATCATGTGGTGAAATAGTCTTAATACCAATTGCTGCTCTTAATGAAAAATATCTCATTTTTTTATCATAAATAGGGGATAATGTTAATTATGAAAATTACTTTCCTATATAGGAAAAACAAAATGATATGATAAAGAACTGTATGCTTTAATAAGAAGACATTTGTCTTAACTCGAACATGATTGAAATATCTGTTGAGTTGATGTGAGATATTTATACTTATTTTTAGTTATAAGATTTAAAAATTATATCTTTTGAAAACTAATAATTAAATCACTTATTTATTGAGAGGTTAAGGAAAATAAGTTTTGTTTGGATAATTTTCTTTATTAGTACTTCTAAAGAATGAAAAGAAATGGAATTCATTTCTTCATAAGTCAAATTAATCTGGTTTGAGTTAATTTGTTAAAAAAAACAATTTTTTTCTTTTTCATAATGTAAAAAAATAAACTACACATAAATATGCTTCCAAATTGAATATTCTGAAATCACGACTTCCAATGTAACTTGCTGGACATCTCCACTAAGATCAACCACTGGTAAAACCAACATTGTAAGAGTATTTTGAGTATTTAAAATTTTGTAAAGTGTAGGTACCAAAATATATAGTGCAGGAAGCAAAAGTCCAATCAAAATGACAAGAAATTAAAGTATCTTTTTATGGGCCTGGGTATATTTGGAACTTGAGAAAAGAAGGCCCAACCTTTTTAAGATACTGCCAATGGACTGTTTCTTCCTGCACCTCCATAGGTTCTTATACCACTCTCAAACAGAACGCGAAAATATCTTTTTATCCTTCTTGTGTCACTCCCATAGAATAGTTTCTGGATTATGTAATCCAAACACGTATTTAAAAAAGACTTTTGGATTACATAATCCGAAAACTAATCATGCAGATGTGTACAGTGATAATGACATACCTTATTCCTTTGAATGTGTGTTATTTATATTATTTTAATGAGTTTACCTTATTGGGTCTGATTAGTGAAATGGGTCTGATAATCACACTTATAGTTGTATTATCTAATTCTTAATTGTAGTTTAGCTTCACTGACCTTGGTTTGAGCGTTAATGGTTATATGTGTCGGTCGGTCAGGCCGTCCGTGAGGATATCGGTCATCCCAGTTAAGGAGGTCGAGTCTCGGTCAGCTTGGTCTCGTCCCATACTAGTAAAGTTGTTATTGTAGGACATGAATTAAAATTAAAAATATTGCAAATAAAATCATGGAGAATCTAATCACCACTCCCATTCTCCAAATAAAAATGCAAAGATTTCTCATTTTGTCAACATAGTGAACGAACCATAAAGACGAAAGAATCACTTTATTCCGCTAGTAGTGTTAACTGTTAATATGCTTTCATCGTACATTATATGTGCTGAATGTCATGGTGAATGACTATTTTTATGGTAAATTTTACTTCTGTTGAAACTAAATACTCTATAGACTTTTTATTATTATAATGGTATGCATATCTTTTGTACTAGGATTTCCATTGGACTACACTCTAAGCCTAACAAACCTTAATATTAAGAGAGTAATCTTAAATTGAATTGAATTTTGTAAATGTAATATTTACATTATATTTTGTAAATTAGCCTATGATATCTCCAACTTCTTTACTTTTTACCAATAGAAAAGACCACAAAATCCTACAAAGTGTCAGAAGTATATAAAAATAGTTTACATGGGAAGCTCTTGCAAATGAAAGTTGGTGAAGAAGAGCAAGTGACTAATGGTGATGGTAGGTTTACACATAGATAAATAAATTGTGTATTAGGAAAAGGTATTTCTTTATAATATATTCTCAAATGTTAATTTTCCTATGTTGTTGTTTAGTTCTCAATCATATATCAACAATCGTCATTCATTACGAGCTTCACTATCATTGAAAATTATATTTAATTATAAAATGTGATTTGTAATTTTCATTATTTAAATTATTATTGACATTCAAATGGTTGATTTTATCGGATAGTTTGTTATTTTATTAAGATTAAATTACGTAGATTCTTTTAGTACAATTCAATATGAATTTGGAATAGGATTTATTTTCAATTCATCGCATGATTTAAATTAGAATGTACTTGTATTATCAATTTCAATGTTCAAATTATGAAAATTATATTTTATAATTAATCTTCTTGAGAATTTCAAATAGTTTTTTTTAGCAAGAAAAATATATAATGTTCATTTTCCACGTGGTAAATTTTTTTATGATAATACAATTCATAATTTATTGATATCGATGAGAGATAGTAATAAAGTATTTAAATTAGATTTTGCAGGACTAATTTATTAAGAAAATAATAAATATTAAATTATACATAATTATTGTATGATATTGTGCGATATTGTACACAATTATATGTAATTAATTTAATAATTATAGAATTCTATGATTAGTGTATCCCTACCTATTGGCTTGTAAGTTTGGAGAGATAAAGTTTCCTATATTTGTTATACATTGGGTCTGATGTAAATACATAAGAGAATAAGAAATATTTTTTTTTCTTACCATTTTCTTATATATAATTTTTCTATATGGTATTAGAGCACGATCTTGGTGCTCTAACAACCTCTCCATTTTTTATTTTATATCCCCTAAATAAGAGATCATGTCTGACAAAGAAGACAATAGTAACACCGCCAAGTCGCCTGCCATGGATCCAACCAATCCCTACTATGTTCATCATTCAAACCAACCAGGACACATGTTGGTGTCGACCAAATTGAACGACGCTAATTATCAATCCCGAAAGACAACAATGGTACACGCACTCACGACGATGAAGAAACTCAGATTTGTTGACGGTACCATAGAAATGTCGTCACAAGAAAAAGACCCATCCCAATTCGAAATGTGGAATCAATGTAATTCCATGATTATTTCATGGTTAAGTCACTCCATCGAGGCAAAGATAGCCGCAGGAGTAATTCACGCGAAGATCGCCCGTCAAGTTTGGGAAGATCTCCGCGACCAGTTCGGACAGAAGAATGCGCCAACCATTTTTCAAATTCAGAAGGCAATAACAACCATGTCCCAAGGTACGATGTCAGTGGCTTCATACTATATCAAACTCAAAGCGTTGTGGGATGAACTCGAGTTATATCATTCACCCATAGTTTGTAATCAGACAAAGGAGCACCAGATCGAGAAGGAAGATGATAAACTGATGCAATTCCTCATGGGCTTGAATGATTCGTTCAAAACAATCAGGTCCAATATTCTCATCATGAATCCTCTACCAAATGTCCGACAAGCATACTCTCTGATCGTGCAAGAAGAGACACAACAACAAATGAATTCGGATTCTGGCGAGAATTTTTCAATCGCAGCATCAGTACAGGGTCGATCTGCCAATTGGAAGCAATCAAAAGGTAAGACCTGTGAACACTGTAACAAACCAGGTCATACCATAGACGAATGTCGTACTTTGAAATTTCATTGCACATACTGT